>Ga0169931_10000616_pt1 | contig 59234 bp, 55 predicted proteins | sample Kivu_15m_20L_FD_129675 | JGI IMG/M metagenome (GOLD analysis project Ga0169931, IMG submission 129675) | Freshwater microbial communities from Lake Kivu, Western Province, Rwanda to study Microbial Dark Matter (Phase II) - Kivu_15m_20L... | ecosystem: Environmental > Aquatic > Freshwater > Lake...
ACAGATGCCCTAACTAGGCCGTTACCGTTATTTAAAGTTGCAACAGTTGGTGAACCAGCAGAATTAGAAAGAGGTCCGTTTATGCTTTCATTCCAAATAGTATATCCTGAATTATTGGGATACCTGGAGGAAAGACTTGGGTTGCTGCTAGAATAAGATGACGAACTGCCACTAGAATATGATGATGACCTTGCGTTTGGATCTGGGAAAACGAATCCACCGTCAGGTGTTTTAACAAGCCATTCATCCTTGTTCAACTGCTTCCATGTCGCAGAGCCACCCAAATCAGGCAACAATGGAACGCCGGTTGAATCAGCAGATGCGCGTTTGAGAACCCTACCCACAACACCATCTACTGCTGACTGAGACCATATCCAACCCGGAGGTGGAGATGTATAAACGGCTGGATCTCTTACATCTCTTGCTTTTCGACTAATGATGGGCTCAACTTGCAACGGCTCCCTAAATGCACCGAACGGTCTCAAATGCACGATAACAGAACCAGAAGCATCAGGCTTGCCATCTGTCATATCCATCTCGCCGACCAAATCTGCAGGATTTCTTATGCTTTGACTCTTGGTGCCAGCTGGACCAACATATGGGTCATCTATAAAATAAGGGTCATTGCCATTTATGGCACGCCTATATATCCCAAAATAAGGATCTTCTGCCTCTCCAGCTGCGGACACATCAACAACCTTGAATATGTTAGTCTTTTCTCTCTCCACCAAAGTTCTCTGATCCCGCAATTCAGGATTTTTCACGAGTGAAGTGGCATAGATGCCGTATCTTCCAACCCGTCTGTTGATGTCATCTCTCAAATCAGCAAGAGATTTTAGTTGCCTGTTCCTGAGATAAAAAGAAAAAGTTCTCGGCTCAAGTATTCGCTTACGCCATTTTACCTTCAATCCTGACCTTGGATTGATATCTCTAAAAGCATATTCCCTAAGTCCCAAGTTCCCTGGCGTCAAAATCTCAACAGTGTATGGATCGACAGGATATGCATACGGTTCATAAATTCCTAAATATGGGTCATCTATGTCATCAGCACCCATGCCTATAGAGTATTTAGAGAAATCCAACTCCATCCATGGCATGGTTGCGGCTCTGGACACTACAGGAGATGGTAGCAATTTGGACAAGAAACCGAAATCTGCCCAAACTATATCCTCAAAATCTCCAAACTTCGTACCAAAAGACACTTTATTCTTGTTTTGGTAGTAAGAACATGGAGATGACATTGATGATGTCATGTAATATTTGGCGCAGGCATATTTTTTACCCATGCCAGAGATCGGGCATGGAGTCGGAGACTCTTCATATGAGACCTTGGCATAATTACCAGAAGAACGCTTTGTTGCTGAGCCAAAATCTAAAAGATCTTCAAGAATCATAGATGCATCGGGAGCAAGATCCCTGGGAAGATCAAAGCATGGGTGAACAGATATTTTTCTTAGCGAGTCTTTTAGCTCTCCACCCTCTGTCATTGTTCTAAACTCAGGTCCATGTAGACGAGGATCTAAAAGATGTGCAGAACCAGACGCGTATGATGCATCAAGATGCGTGCTCGATCGTATTCCATCTCCTGCTCCCGATGTGTACACAGTATGCCAAATTGATCCATCACGACCGTTAGGATATATGCCCAAATCTACCGATGTTTCCGGCGCAGAATTGAGTAAAGATGTCTTAACTGGCCTGAACATGGGTTTATCTATGTACATCAAAGTAAATCCCTCTGCGTCAACAGAATAAATCTTACTTTTGACAGATCCACCCGATGCCGAGCGTGGTTCTCCTGGCGCAATTCTAGACATCAAATATGATGGCGCTGATGCCGAAAATTGTCCTCCACCCAAATGATCCTCGTCCAAAATGGCAACAGATATACCAAGATGAGCAGCTCCAACCAGAATAGTCTTATCCCCTGCTTCGCGCTTGTCGTGTGGAGGAGAATGCCCATAAGATGTTTGAACCTGATTGGCGGGTCTTGAAGAGGTGACCGCAAAATAATCTCTTCCCTCTCTCAAAATATGCACTGCAGAAAGCATAGTCCAGTCCTTATAAAACCTGCTGTATGCTTTGCCTGCAACATCAAAATCTCCATCAGCCAAATGCTGAGAGAAGGATTTAATTTCTCCTCGTACCCCAGCTGCATCCAACTTTCTGTTTAGCGGCATCAGGCAGCAAAGGTTGGACATGGAAACATCCTTCTCCAACCCCTTGCACATTATTTCAGCAGATTTGTGAGTGAAAGATATCTGATTTACTTCTCCTCCGGCAGCCAGCAACTCCGAACCAAAGGTAAGCCGATGGGCCGGTAGGAGGTAGCATCCCAAGTAGTTTTTGTTTGTATATATATCAACTATAGAATCATTTGGATTATGGTTTTTATGACCAATATCTGCAAAGGTCGGGAATAGCCCTCCATCCCCGTTCCCGTTAGGATTGGAGCCGTCTACAGTTCCGCAAACATTGAGTCTTAATATATCTAAAAAATCCTTAACACTGAGCGCTTTGAGCGGGTAGCCCCCAGCTTGATTGGCATCGCCACTTCCATACGTTGTATACTTGCACCAAGGATGTCCATCAGCGACATGCCTTTTAACACACAGTGTTCTGAATCTCTTCTTTTTTGCTCCAGACGCATCACCCCACTCAGTGTAGCATTCTATCTTTATCTCTTCCCTATTCTTGACCAGACTTCTGCCATTCGTGCACCACTTGAGGGTGCAGGTGACGTCCTTGGGCACTCCGCGACGGAGACGCAAAGACATGATGGTGGCAGCGCCTGACGATGCCTGCATGGTGTGCGGGCTGAGGTAGAAGAAGAAATTAGCATCTCTCCTCAGGCGCTCCTGCACGGAAGACATTTCTTCTGGAACATATTCTCTCCTGAATTCAGCAATAGGCTTATTATCTGCGTGTGGCACCATTCCCCTAAATATGTCATCTATATGGACAAGTGGATGATTGCCTGCATAGCCACGACTACCCTGAAGTTTCCTTGTGACAACTTGATCATAAAAATAGACAGAGTTTGCAAAATTGTAAGACAGATGACGAATAGATGAATGGATTTTGGGATTAGCGCCTGGATAATCTACAGTAGATCGAAAAATTTCAGGCATGTAATGATCGTCTACATAAAAAAGTGGAAAGTTTGCTGGAACTCGGTATGAGCCATCAAGACTTATTTCAGAGAGAGACTGTACGCCTGCAGCAGAGCGTATTGCAAAACCTTCAGTCTTCATGCTGTATGGCCTGTCGTTACAACCTCCTGCAGCACCAGTTTCTATGTCGTACAGACCTAAAACCTCAACACGTTCATCTTCTGAAATGACCAGTCTGTGTACGTCTGGATTTGGAGGTCTTTCAACACGCACAGACACAGAGGTGAAATGAGATTCTGCAGTCTGATTGGCTGCAACACGCAAAAGAGGCTTTGTTTCAGACCTGACAAGTGGCTCCACTGCAGGATCAGACATCCTCATGATGATAGAGAAATCAAAAAACCCCCTAGAGTATATGGCTGCAAGATTTGCTGTCAATATATTTTTGTAGGGATCGTAAGATATTAGATCTCTTACAGCATCAGCTGACATTCTAGAAAATCTGCTCGGGAAAAAAACATCAAATGGAAAGCTTTTGTCCAAAAAAAATCTACCACTGTATTTTGTACCAGACAAAGACCTTTCAGATGACTTGTCAAGTATGTCAATATAAAATCTCTCAGGATTGCTTGAAGCAAAATTAGAAAATGTCACTGATACAGATGTGCCGGGTCTCACATTGACAATAGACCTGGCGCCGTAGGTGGGGTTTTGCCCGACCGTGGCTATGCCAGCTATGTCTAGCAGATAGGATGGCACAGATTCTCCGCTCAATCATAGCCTCCTGATAGGCTTGATAGCCGCATAAAATATGGGGCTATTCATATCATATGACACTTCTTTCCCATCGGAAAAGCGAACTGTCAATTTGCCGTTCACGATTGACGAAACCCTGCCTTTTTTGCCACCACCAAAACCATTGGTGGAACCCGTCTCAACAAGATCTCCAACCATCATTTTTGTGTAAGCAATCTTGCTCTCAACAGGAACAGCCTGTACAACAGTGGATGATATCACTGGGTCCATCATGTAAAAAGCAGCAGTGAATTCTTTTGGCTTTCTTCTGTAATATTTTTTTGACTTTATCTTATCAAAAGCGCCGTCCAAGGCTTTTTGCAGAGCATCTGCAGAGGAAATGCCTGTGTACACTCCATCTAAATTAAACCTTGGGATGCTTACCTTAAATTCAGATTCTGAAGATGAGAATTTAGACATTCTCATCCTGTCATCTAGGGACACTGGTATCACAACATCGTGATCAACCATTAGATTGACGACCTGATCTGCGGTTTCTGGCCTAGCAACTAATACACTCGACATAGCATCCCTGACCCTGGGCATCATACCCGTGAACAGCCCCACTGAACCAACCTTACAAATTTTGTCATGAGGGTCTAAAATGCCCAAGAATATGTCTGCATCAACACAGTTTCTCGCTGCGTCCAAAGAGCAACCCGGCATAGGGCTGTGGGCATAAAATTCATCTGAGTGCAGCAACTGAGAAAGTCTGAATAATGACATGGGGAAGAATGTGCATGATGCTATGGGAGAACATTTCAGCAGTTGATGCAGAGACTGGGTATAACCAGAAGAAAGTTGACCTGAAAGTCCTGGCATCTTTTGTGCAGCACACATGACAACAGAAGCATCACGCATGGTGACATTTCGCATGCCGCAAGATCTCATCATGGAAATAATGTCATCCATTTCAGGATGGCTTCTTTCTAGAACAGCCGCACCCAGATGCTTTTTTTTCTGGAACTGGAGCGCCAGGCGCTTGCTGTTGAGATTTATTAATGATGGGAATTCTTTGCGTCACCCTGGGCGGCTCATTCTGAGACACTGATCGACGACTTATGGGGACAGACCCTCTAACTATGTTGTTGAATTTGTCAGATCGACGTTCCATTTGGCAACAACCCTCCTATCTGGTTTTCTATTGAATTGACAAGATCTACAATCTCGCGCTTTACTTCACCGTTCTTGGTGTTTTCTATGTGCGTCTTCACCAAGGCTTGGAACTGACCGAAGAAATGCGATACAGAGTCTTTGTGCTTCCGACGGCCATCCAAGTCATTTTGCAAAACAAGAATTTGATTGGCAAGTTTGCACAACATGTCTGTTGCCTTCAGCGTGTCTTCAGTGCCGGATCCGTCTACCTGTGCTGCTATGTCTATCATTCTTCTTTCCAAAATGGCAAGAACTGTGGATGTTCTAGACTCCGCATCAACATCACTACTCCTCCATCGTGCCAATTCAGAAGTTAGGTTTTTAACGAGTTCTTGCTGCTGAACCTTGGCATAATGCCTACGAAGGTGTGTGTTGGCTGACTCATAAGATATTTCTTCACCCTTGGATTTGAGAAGTCTGTGCACAGCAGCCACGTTTTGCGTCTGTGCAAAAAGCTCTTCAGCCTCTTTCCTGTGCTTTGACAGGCAGAATTTGCATCCCGATCTCACTATTGGAGCACTTGCACTTTGCTCCGCCAACTCGGCTATGGTGTTTATCTCTTCAGCAGTGGGTATGCGTTCAAATTTTTCAGCCATTTCTATTCATCCTTGCAAGCTCTATATTTTTTTCAGCCTTATCGAGAGCGATGCGACAAAATTTGGTAAATCTTTTTGGACTATCCATGCCAACATCAACTGCCTTACTCAAATTACCATAAATATCTAGGTCTTCAGGTAGCATTTTTGACAAAACATCTCTTATGCGTCTGACAGCACACGACTGACATCCCTGCACCTCGCGGATGGCGACAGATATTTGGTAAATAAAAATATCAAGGTAAAACTGGTCTTGGAACATTTTTTCCTCAAATATAGATTTCTGCGAGGTTTGAATATGCCCTCCAATGGTTTGTTTAAACCCACTCACCATGGCGTCTTGCATAAAATAAAGTCATCAAAAGAGCCTCGGCTCTGCCGTCATCTTTTGACCTTTTCAGGCTTTCAGCGATTGAAGGAAAAATCTCCCTTGCGAGAACAAGCGCAGCTTTTTTTGCCTCTGCTTTTATGACAGATCTTGGTCTTTTGTCGCCCTTCTGTGGCGCTAATTGCACGAATCCCTTCTTCCATGTCTGGGGCGGGATCGGGTGCATGGAGTGACCCAAGGCACCCACAACCCCCTCCCATATCCCCAAACCCCTGCCAAAGAAGAACATGCTGACCGCGCCATTGCCTGGCATGGCATGTACAGCTTCGATGCAGATCATCACATTTTTGCCAAAACTGCTTATGAGTTTGGCCATACCTGCAGCATCGAAATTCTTTTTATCATTGACTATGACAGATGGAACGCTGTAAACCTCACAGCGTCCATCGCCATGTAAAGCTGCCACTGCTCCATTTATACCTGGATCGATTCCGACAAAGACAACTGTGCTTTTTTGCTTACCCATTCCCAGGTTTTTTCGACACCTTCATGGAAAAGCACTTCGGGCTTCCAATGCAATTCTTTGAGAGCTAGAGAATTATTACCCCAAGTCATTTGAGGATCACCAGCTCGAGGTGGCATCCTGTGCAAGACAGCCGAAGCTTTTGAGGCACATATGATGGCATCCCACACTTCAAGCATCCCAACAGGCGATCCTGCGCATATGTTTATCGCTTGACCAACGAAAGGAGATTCTCTCACAGCAGCAGCCAAAATGGCTCTAGCGACATCACTCACATATGTGTAGTCTCTTCGGATGGAACCATCACCGTACAGTTCTGCTCTCCCTCCCTGTGCCACAGCCCATGCCCATGCAGAAACTGCCATTGGATAGGAACCGCCTGGGTACTGACCTGGCCCATAAACATTGAAGAATCTGAGAGATACTGCGTCAGTTTTATACAGGCCGTTGTAGACCCGAATATATTGATCAATTATTGATTTTTGCAAGCCATAGGGGGTCAATGGCTGTGGAGGAGATGACTCGCAAGTCGGAAAGGAAGTTTCATTCCCATAAACAGAACTGCTGCCCGCGAACACAAATCTTGTATCAGATGTCCTGCATGCATCTAATAATCGCAAAGTCCTTTCCACATTGTTTACATGGGTTTCAACAGGACGGTCGATTGATACAGGAACGCGTGCTGTGGCAGCGAGGTGAACAACTGCATCGGTATGCCCAGAAGAAACCTGATCTAAAATCTTTTCGTCATCAAAAGATGACAAGACCATGATACAACCGTCTTCGGATATGGCGCGATTTAAATTCTCCTCAGACCAGTCCACCCCAATTGTGTGATGTCCAAGAGACTTTGCAAGCCTCAAAACATGACGACCTATGAATCCTGCTGCGCCTGTTATTATAATATTCATCAATCTTCTCCATCATCAATTTCTTCTAATTCGTCATCATCAGAATCGTCATCCGAATCGTCCGAAAAATCATCTGAATTATCTATAACTGTAGTGACTATGCTGACGCAATTGGCAACTATCATCGTGGATTTGAGCATTTCATCTATTTCCATCGGCTTTTCAGACATCACCCTCAACCACACACGTTCAACAATTTTGTCACAAAATTGAATGGTCAAATCTGCCATAATACCAGCATCGTCATCAGGACTGTTTTTGCTCATTTTAACTCTGTAGCTTTAAAAATAATGTCAACATCTTTGGGGCTCATAGACCCGCATGCAAGCAAAAAAGTGGCATAAAAACGCGTCTTCCACATTTCTTGCTGGAGGTCGGTGCCAAATCTATTGGCAACGCATATGGATGAAAACATGGCAGTTGCCATGCTTCTGCCATGTGGCTTTGGACTAGATCTGTCAATTTTATCAATATATTTTGGGTTAAACATTGATGAACATGATCCCTCTTTGTCTTTCTTTTCAAAAGCAATTGCAGCATCACGCGACCAGCCAGCGGATGATCGCATGGCATCTAGCTTTGAATTCTTCCAAAGTTGTATCAAGGACGATATCGCAAGTCCCCAAAAAGCATCGCCAAGCAATCTCTCACCCCTTGATGTTTCGCGCACAACATCATCAACTTGGCCGTTTTCGATGCCATTTATAATAAATTTCATTGCTTCGCCACGTTGCCTGAAACATGCCATAGTAATGTCATCCTCAGAAGGGACTGAGCGACCAAAAATTGTCAACAACTTTTCGCACTCCATTCTGGCCACATCTGCATCTACATCGTCAGACCAAGAGGAAGAAGACACGCACCAAGACAGCCTCTTGGCAATACACTCGGGCATCTTTTTCCCAAAGACTGAATCAATTTCTGATGCTAATCCGTCAACATTAAACTTGGTCTCCCAAGACCTCGTTGATCCTGACTCATCAGATTCACGCTTAAGAGATGGAGCCGCAGATTTGGGACAGTTGAAAACTACCACACTCAAAAGTTTTGATAATTTTGCCAAATCTATCAGAGTATTTAGAATACTTTTGTTTTCGGCAGCTTCGCGACCAAGAAAGATAACAATTTTTACTGAAGAGAAAGGATCAAGAGCATGTGATGCCACTTCTTCAATCACACCTTTATCAGATGAAGAAGAGCACCATCTGGCAATCATGCCACCTGCTTCTGCAGCCTTAAAGATTGCATGAATTCTCCAAGCAGGACCATTTATCCAGCTAACTTTCATCACGACAACTGCACAAAGAAGAACTCAATAGACGGGCTGTCCGAACCACCATCAAAAGCCCGCATGATGACTGGAGATGAAACATCCTTAAACTTGCTCGAGTCAATTTCCATGACGATGCTAGAGGCACTCTTTGAAGACTTGATCACCTCACAGAAAATGCTGCTGGAGAAAGACGCAGTTAGAGCGGCGTTGTCAACTATGCATGCAGAAGAAATCTGCAAGGTGCGCTTGCTCACGTTTCTTGAGCCCGTTGCCATCATGGCCTTGTTGCCATTCTTATCTATAGAAAACTTAGTTTTGCACAGATTGTTGTGATCGTTTTCTAACTCAAAAACGGCCCTGATGCCGTTATGAACAGAGTTCCAAGCAGCTATGCCTGCAGATATTTTCGTCACGTAGTTCTTTGCGAGGATATCATTCTCATCGGGCCAAGGCTGATTTTCCCAAGAAGAACTAACCACTGCGCAAAAGTTGCCGCACTCAAATCCTATGCGATCTTTGACAAAAACCATATGAACATAGTCATCTTCGTCAAAATTATTTGACAGATAATCAACAACTTTGAGCATCTCTTTTGCAGGAATGTAAATTATCTTCTCTCCCTCAAGGCCCTTAATGTCGCTGATGAAGCATGATGTTCTTGCAAAAACACCACCATTGCCTGCTATAACTTTCATGCAAGTCTCTGAGACACGCAACTTTATAAAAGTATAATGCCTAATCATATCAGAGACTGGCAGAGCCAATCTGATCCTACTAATAACAGAAGCCAACGCTCCCACCGAGCACTTAAAAGATATACCCTTTTTGGGCATTTGTACAACAGGAGGGACAGACTGAGGCCCGGCGAGAGGAACCGTCTGACTGTCGTCATTGCTTCCAGCAAGCATGACGAGCATGCTTGTCCCACCTTCAGAAACAGACATGTCTAACTTAGACCCAGTCTCAAAACTGTCTATTGCACGCGAGAGCGAACTTGCGTTTGCGCATACCACACTACCTTCTTTAATACCATTGATGAGCATGTCCTCAGAATTGAGCGTAGTGATTGCTTCCATGGTCGGGGTGCTAGATCTAATAAAAAAACTACCATCCGCCGAACTGAGCAGGCACATGCCATAAAAAGATGCGTCTTTAGGAACATGTCTGGTACCAATCACCAAATGGCTTCTGATGCAGTTGCTTATTATAAACTTGCTTGCCATGACAGTTGTCATATTTCCATTCCTCTTTCTTGGATGATTGATTTAGCTTTTGCTTTAATTCTAGACAGGGCGTTGTCAACACTCTTTATACCTATTCTACGCCCCTTCTTGTGCTTATTTATGGACTGGGCTATTTCTTCATAACTATTTCTTTGAGAGTATAAGGACAAAACAAGTTTTTCAAAATCTGAAAGATCTGCAAATAATTCTTGCATCAGTTCATGAAAAACTTCATTGGCTGAACATATTGAAAATATGTCTCCTCCGCAAGTTTCATCCGCCAAGAAAGAAGATATATCTATACATTCGTCATCTTTGACGGGCGCAGAAAAAGAAATACCGAAGTTTAGGGTGGCCTGTTTGTTTTGGAATGATGTCTTCAAAAGGGTGCTGAGGTGTCTCTTTGTACACAGAGCAGCAAACTTTTCAAATCCAACCATCTCATCGCCTATACACCTTGAAGGATCAAAATCATCTATTGCCTTAAAACGCAAAGCAAATAATGCCTCCTGATAAAGGTCTGACTGCTCATAGCCAGGTATGTTGAACCTTCCCACTATTCTTCTTATCAGTGGATCTATGCGCTCTACAATCTGATTAAATGCCAAGTCTTTCTCTTCTTTAGACTTAGCGAATTGGAGCTTAATAACCAATTCAGCAACGGTGCCCTTGGGAACTGTGACCTTATCTACGTATGGGTCATCCTTCTTCCCTCCCTTCCGACGACTTTTCTTTTTTGGCATCGCAATTCCTGTGACTAAACACAATACTCCTGATCACGAGAGCATCTAGCAAAGCGGCAGGATTCATGCCGCTCGCTGCACCCCTGCTGAAGTCTCCAGCAGCTTGAATAATGTCTAGCACCGTTGCTACAGACACCTTGGGGAGCAGTCTTTTTATCGCCTCTTTTTCTGAGCCTGTCACAGAAAGTAGGCTGCTAGGCTTCGCACAAGACTTGGCAATCATAACATTGCGCAACTGTTCCACGAGAGTGGCTACAATTGCTTCGGGAGGAATGCCCCTATTGGTCTCGCGATTTACCGCAAGCATCGCTCCCTGGACATCTTTAGCAACTATAGACTCAAGTATATTTAGTGCAAGCATAGACCCTGGCCTTCGCAGGACAGATATACATGTATCAAGGTCTAAAGACGTGCTTGCAGATGGGATGCACATGTAGCATTTTTCCAAGCTTTGTAGTGCAAGTCGCATGCAACCAGAAGAAGATTTCGATATATAAGAGACTGCATCCTCATTCACAGGCATTTCTTCTATCTGACACACCTGACTGAGTCTATCGGCAATCTGATCATCAGTTATCTTTAGAAAATTGAGAGATATACATCTGCCGAAAACAGTTTCTTTCAACTTTTCGAGCTCGGTTGTGCAAAGTATAAAAATGGTATGAGAAGGCGGCTCTTCAATCATTTTGAGAGCTGCTTCTGCGGCAGCCCCAGTCAAACCATGAGCCTCATCTATTATAACAAATCTTTTTCTAGCATACATGGGGGCATATTGGATCTCCTGTCTGATCTCCCTGATATCGTCGATAGATCGATTTGACGCAGCGTCAAGTTCTTTAACATCGACGCACGCCCCATCAACTATCAGCCTAGAAATGGTGCCGTCTTCTAGGCTCGGAGAGATTGATGGCTTACCATCTGCATTGACGCATGAAGCAAATATTCTTGCCAAAGTTGTCTTGCCTGTACCTGAGGGGCCGGAAAATAAATATGCGTGATGGATCTTATCGCCATTTATGGCGTTCACCATATATCGCTTCACCATCTCCTGACCAACAACCTCAGACAGTCGCTTAGGTCTATATTTGTTGGCTAGTGCAGCATCGCCTTTTTCTGGAACTTTTTGCATCTGTGTATTTCCTGAAGCAATTTTACGCCATGAGCGGCTGCAGCAAGACGATCACCTGGAGCAATAGAAACAAAGTTGCAGCACAACTTCATGGCATGGTCAGAAACGCCTCTTTCGCTCTCATGTCCGTGTGTGGCGCAACCTTCGAACCTGATCAGGGCACCGCCTAAGGCAGCAATAGCCTCTAGCTCGCCGTCAAATCTAACATCGTCCACAAGAACCAAATCTGATCCACAAGATTTAATATGAGAAACAAGAGAATTAACCCATACTTTTTGATCAAACATGTTTCTAAAAACATCAGTGCCTAACACTTGCAATATTTCTCTTGCAGACATGCGTCCAGATCTCATGTTCGTTGGGAGCATCCCACGAGCGGCGCATAAAGCCCACAAATCCGCTTCAGATTTTATTGATTTGACAACAGAAGACTCGGCATCAAAACACAAATCGGTATTTACACTTTTTACGGATCTTGTCTTGCTGCCTATCCACCTGATCCACATTGGATGATTGTCCCAAGAATATTGGGTCAAACCAGACTTGCTAGAGTCATCTCCATAAATTGACGAAGGATCTAACCCAAGTATATTTTCAGCCATGGTTTTTAAAGGCGCGGCAAAACTAACTATCTGTGCAATCTCTTTTTCTATCTTGAAATGTATTCTGTTGCCATCTTTGCAGTCTAGAATGACACGTTCATGTGCCTGGCCATGGCTCTGAAGCAAACCATCTGTATTCCACTGCCCAGAATATGGGTCTTCGCTTGGCGAAAGACCATTTGCTCGTGCATAGACAGCAGAAAGTAGACGACACAGAGATGTCTTGCCAGCCCCCTTTGGTCCAGCTATCGCTACAAGCAGTGGCTTGTTCATGACTGTCTGAAGTTAATGAAGGCCTTATTGTAAAGAGATGAGTCCTCAAGGGAGCATATGTGCCGTCCCTTAAAATCTTGGATAAACCATGGCGTGTCACATTTTTTATTGTTACCAAGCATCATGATTTTACAAGAAGAAGCAGGAACATGCGAACCATCAGTTCGCAAGAATCTAGGACTCCTACCAATCTTGTTTTCATCAAACAGCATAGAAAAATCTGGCTTACCATCATTAATAACCACCGGAAGGTAGCACTCCCATGACTTGAGTCTCTCTTGCAAGGTGAGAGCATTATCGCAATTCACGGCATACAAGTGATCAAGAGCTTTAATCATCGCCAATTTTGGATCTGAAAACCTTCCCAAAATGTTTCCCTGACCGTATTCGTCCCTAAGCCATATTTCTGTCTGCATTTTAACTCCAGAGGTGATTGAAATTGTTGATATTTGGAGATTCTGGATTAGACAAATAATCTAAGCCAAAGTTCCTTATCATTTCTGAATGATCCTGTACATCGAAAGCAACGAAAGAAAGTTTTCCTTCCTTTAACTTTATCGACAGAAGTATATCTGCAACCAGCAGAGACCTCTGACCATCAGTCATGGAAGCCCAGTCGTCCAAGTGCACCACCACAGCCATATCTATGCAAACAATCTCATTAAGCGGCTTGGGCACTGGATATACTTCCCATATCTTGCTTTTATTGCGAGATCGAGAATTATTGACAATTGCGAAACACCTGAATCTGTCTTCAGGCAAATTGTCGAACTTGTCGGGGTACCGATCAGCAAGTTCAGTCATTTGCTTTCGCATGTCAGAAAGCTCGGTGTATTCGTTAGGAACTGACTTCATCGTTTCCCATTCAATATTTTGAGCAATTCCGCAGCTGAAAGCGCTGCAGACCTTATGTCATCTTGTTTTGTATTGAGCATCTCATCAGTCACTGAATCTACATCTCTGTCATTAAGTATACGACCATAAACCAGTTTTAAAGCAATCGGAGAAGAATGATTCACCAAAAGATTCATTTCTGCCAAACGGCAGATAGCCAACTCTTGTTCAGGAGAGATTTTGGGTGCACTTTTTTGGACAGCATCTGCTTGAGACAGCGCCCGCAACTGCTGATGGTTGCCGGATGAAGATACCTGTTCAGCAAGCCTAAAAAGAGCAGGAGCATGCTTGCTCCAATATTGCATACATAATGACAGCCTTGACTGCGCGTCATCAAGAGCTTGCCTCTCCCATGGTAGAGATATGGGTCTCCAACTCCAAAGTTTAGACGAAAGGTCTTCACAGTACTCCGCCAACCACCTCATGGCCATGCTCCATGAGCCAAGCCCGTGATGACCCCCTGATGGATCATACTCAATGCGTATCATGGCAGACTTTTTCGAACTGTACATCGCAAACAACGCAGCCCCAGTAGAACACCAATCAGATGTGAATCTGGGGATGCTTACGGTCACATCGCCATGAACTGGCACAGGCAGCGCAGAGCGTAAAAGAATCTTACCCTTGCCCCTAGAGGATAGGGGAAGACCATCTGTGTGCAGATTCTTGGCTATGTCACGCACATTGACAGTGCCGCGAATATGCTTTACAGTTGCTAAGCCATTCATACATCGACTGATCTCATGTGCTTTTTGAACAAATCGAAGCAAGCGGGGTCTTGAAGTATAGAGACAATTTTTGCATGTAGTTGCTGTCGAGCTTCAGCGAGTATAGCTGACAACTCATTATCTGCTATCAATTTTTCACCAGTGGTACTGTTTACAAATTTAGCTATATTGGCCAAATCACGTGTTGAGTAACGCTGAGAAAAATGCTGCCTCATTTCTGCAACAAGATCTATGATGTAATCGCTCATCAGGCTTGGCATGCGGGCAGACATGACCTCTGATATTGCTCGAGCCCAAGCACCTGCCACGTCAGCCACGGGCTTATCGTCCTTCGCGACATTGCGAGCTGCCTTGTCTGATGCGATGACAGAACCACCCATGCTATTTTGATAAGCACTCGCCTGAATGTACATGTGGGCAAAACGACCAACCCCCCTTGCTACATCCCTCGCGTTGACCTTAGAGTGCTCAGGTACCCTGATGCGATTGCGGCTATTTGACACCAATCCATCAGCAACTTCTTTGGCTGGTAACTTTCCTGCAGAGACAGAAGATTTTTCTTGTTTCGGTTTGGCCATGAATTTTCTCCAATTATTCCACTTGAATTCAAATTGTTAAAGGCGACAATCAAATCGTCATTTGGTATCCTGAGGTGACGGCACATCTGGCCGAGGCTGTCAACTCCGCGCATCAGATGCGCAGTCATTATCAATATCCCATAGTGACCGTTGCGTGCTGACTGATCAACAAGCCTGCCATCTCCATGAATAATCTTAGAAATATACTCTCCAAAAGAACGAGCATCATTGTTTTCTACATGTTGACCACGGTGCTGCTGCCTATCGTTTCGTGACTTGCGCATAATGTCAAATACTTTCTCTGCTGTGCCTGATCAAAATCACAGGCTGTGTTTGTGTGAATGAAAAGTTTCAAACGCCTCAAAGAGTCAAATCGTTCAAGCAATTTTGTTTCGCCGTGAAAATACGGAAGTACATCTCCTTTGCACATATGTGCATGTGTATTGCAGATGAGTATGTCTGTTTCATCGGGAATGCTTTTTATCGCAACATCCATCAATTCTGAGTTGCGAGCCTTGAAAGCTCGGACTTCATGACCTGGAGCATGGGGCATATATGGCATGTACCATGGCATGGCGTAGATATTGAGACCTTTGAAAGAAACTGTGTCATCTTGCAAATATTCTCCTGCGAGGTAAAAACTGAGTTGTGAACCATAAAACTCAGCAAGGAAATCATACGGTGATGCTGTCACCACTTTTACAGCTGCATCTATTTTTTTTAGCCAAGGATTAAACTTCCCGCTTATCCAATCTGTGGAATTTACCACATTCCAAGTGACCAAATTGTTGTCAAAAAGTGGACAAATGCCGCACACGATAGCCAAATCGTATTTGCCATCAATATCCTTGAGATCAGGAGCAGGATTCGAGCAAACAACAATCTTCATGCATTTTGTTATGCAACAGGCTCTATTGCAACCTCTTGAGTTTCTGAATTTTCTTTCGCTGCGTTTGCCTTCATTTGCTTTTCGAAATCTTCAGAGAATTTCTTGAGTTCAGAATCGTAGTTGTCAAATGCCTCCTCTAGATTGGCAGCTGAGATTGGGAATCTCATCTCCTCACCACCAATCGGCATGACAACTTTAGCAACTCCAAAAAACTGTTCGGCTTTTTCGGAACCAATCGACGACAAAGCCACAATCATAATTCCTCGCATATCAACATATGTCTTCGCTTCTTTGATCTGATGTTTCATGTCTGACCTCCTTGATGTTAAAAAACTTTAAAAACGACGCTATAACCTTGTCTGGTCTCTCTGCGTCTGGGTCGGCTGTTGAAAACAATTCAAAGCGAACCTCTTCGTCAAATCTTCTGCGATGCCATCCAACCTTAGCATCCCTGAGTAGGTTTTCTATTGTGTTGGAATAACTTTCTTTAACCACAAAAACCGTTGTCCTACCTGTCAATTGTACATAACTGATGTGCTTCAATACCTCTGGCATTGTGATTGGCGTTTTGGTCTGATAGACACGAGATACTCTTTTTTTTCTTGCCATCAGACAAATCCTCTCAATATGCAACTAGTATTTTTTCGGCGCTTTTCTGCCTCGGCTCGAATGTTGCGCCAACTTTTTTCTTGACCCCCTGAAGCTGTCATGGTTCCCTTTCCTGGCTCTCTGTATAGATAAAGAGGCATGTTTTCAAAATAACCCTTACCGAATTCTTCAAGGCGATAGCCCATAAATTTATCTATTGCAGATGGAGAATTTGTATTGAAAACTTCATAATCATCAGGAAAGCGTCTGAAAGAGCGCCAATGACTGTAACAATGTTTCTTTTTTGGAGTCAATTCACTGTCTAGTAAAGACTTGCCTGGCCAAGGCTGAGAAGAGAAACCTAATTTTTTCGGTTCGAGTTTTGAACCGCAATAAATAAACTGAGTCCAAACGAACGTGGCATCAATAACCCTTTCATACACAGAGGCAAGTATGGAGCATGAATGCTTCAAAAGCGCATCATCTGCATCAAGTATGGCTACTATGCATCTTGGAGGCGCCATGGCTAGGGCGGCTGCTAATGAACCTGCATAGCCATGTGAAGACATATTAAAGTTTTCTCTGCAAATGACTCCGTTTGCCTCCAGCCTTTTTGCCCACTTATGCCAAATCACCCTCGACTGATCCGATGAGGCATCGTCTACAAAGTTTATTGATACATTTGTGTGCGACTGATTGGCGACGCTTTCTAAACATTCACCAAGCATGGTCGATTTATTTCTACATGTGACAAGCAAGCACACATGTTCATCTGAATGAGGAAGTTTGCTCCTCATGTAATTTGACTTACTGAGAGCAAAAGATTCGCACCTAGACAGGGCATTACTTGCGACCGAAGTCGTAGACACAACTGAGCCCCCAAAGAGGCCAACCCGATCAGTTGCCACTGTAGATGACTTGTGGGAATATCCTTCGATAATCTTACAGTATTTTTCTCCGCCTACCAGACAAGAGCATTCAGACTCCCACCTTAATCTGGCTTTTTCTGATAACAAAGATGCCGCTTCTCTATCTGTCAAAGATTTGCAATAATCGCCAGCTTGAAAAAAATCAGAAAACAGCAGGCCTGAAACCCCATGCTCTATCAATTCGTTATTGCCCGGAAAATCAGATGTTACTATTGGCATACCCATACACATGGCGTCTATGACAGACATGCTTGTCCCCTCAGACTCGTTGATGTGATAGAGCATGCCGTCCCAAGAAGACATCTCTTTGAGTATATTGTCGCGACCCTCAATCCAACCCAAAAAATCTATAATATTGTCGCCATAAGCATTGTTGTAGGCTGATTTTGCAGAATCTAGCAATTTGCCAGCGCCCACATATCTCAAAGTTGCTGGCTTGCCAAAATCATACCCCTTGAACCATGATATGAATTTATCAGAGTGCTTTATCATATTGAAGGCATTGACACGACCTAGCGTCAATCGGTCTGATTGCTTATAATGCCATCTCGTAGATGTGTCGGTGCAAAAATTGCGTATGACATGCACGGGTCTTCTTTTGTTGTACGCTGAAAGCGCTTTAGCCATTTTCGCACACACTGCTATAATTGCAGAACTAGATCCCATCTTATTTGCAGATGCGGATGGAGAGAGTGTGTGCGACACCACCACGCATGGACACCCCATGGCGAACAAATGAGCTGCCATGTGTTCAACGGGGGTTTTCATGGTTCTGTGAAGTAGGGCAACGGTAGATGGATATTTCCTAGCAGCTTTTTTAAGTGCAGCGAATCCAACGCCAACATTCTGCATGAAAAACCAAGTAGGGCATACTTTTTTGCTTTTGGAGTCTGGAGTAAAAACTACAGCAGACTGAGTCCACTCTGGCCTGCAAAGGCTTATTGCACTGCCTATTGAAGATGCTGAAGAGTGCGCTCCTGAGTTCACAAATCTATCAAAAACATGAAGCACATGCATACTATTAAAAAACTTTTAAAAGTATGTCTTCAACTGCCCCGCATCCACCATTTCTTTCTGAAATCATCATACCTTCGATTGCAAGGACTGCGGGAGATGCATCAGCAGGACATGCCTTAAACCCACATTCTATCATGGCTTCCATGTCGTTGATACCATCACCTATAAAAAGACACTCGGATGGAGAGCAGCCCATATTTGCACATATAGATTTGACAAAATCTAACTTATCTATGACTGCCTCGTAAAGAGGTATGTCTAATTCTTCAATTTTTTTTCTATTACATTTATCTTCTGAGCCAGTCACAATAACAACATGAATTTCTGAATTCTTCGACAGCAAGTGCAACGCATGAATATCTCGAGTATGAAAACTTTTAGATACAATCCCCGATCCATCCACATGGTACATTCCATTAGTAATGGTACCATCGATATCGCAAAAAACTATTTTTATATCTTCAGCTGTCATGGCTTTAATTTCCTCATCTGTTTTATTTCTTCCTCGGTAGGAATGTCAGGCCTAGAGCAAAGACTTTGAGACACATTTTTAATATCACGAGCTAGCGTTGCCAGACCTGAGGGCTCTAGGCTTGCCGCTGCATCAGTGTGTGGGTATGATCTGTCGTCTACAAAATGTCTCTCGATCCATCTCGCCCCAAGAGTCATGGCGGCTATGTCTGCTGCTATGCCGTATCCATGATTGCTAAATCCGACTTGAAACCCTCTAGAAAGTATATTTGATATCTCGTTCAGATACAACCTTGAAAAGGGGCATGGATATTCTGATGTGGTATGATAGAGCACGCATCTATGAGAAAACTTCTCGAGAAATTCGTATAGATCTTCTCGTTCTGCCACATTAGTCATGCCGGTACTTACATGAACGGGACAGTAAAATATTCTCATACATTCATCTACAAATTTAAGGTTGGTGCATAATGCGCTTGGTATCTTTACAAAATCTAGAGATATAGAGGACATCTCTTTGGCTGATGTCAAATCCCAGACAGAACATCCATACATTATACCTAGCATGTGGGCGTGATCACACATGTCGTGATGATCTCGAACATGCAACTCTAATTTTAGCCTGTGATCCAGATAGGTACTGCCAAATGAAAACTCTGGTCTTGGATGTGAAGATGTCTTCATGTGCTCAGGAACAGACTCATGTGGATGCCTTTTTTGTGATTTTACAGCATCTGCACCGCTTGAGGCTGCCAAATCAATAAGCTCAATCGCACGGCTGAGAGAGCCACCGTGAACACATCCTATTTCGGCAACAAGGCTTGTACGTTTTGCATCCATTCATTTACCTGCTTGCATTTTGACAAATCGCGCACCAAATCTAGGTCTTCAGTGCTGTCAATTTGAACAGAGTGTATGGGGCTTGAAAGAATTAAATTTGGAGAATCTCCAAACCTAGTTTTGGTAGTTTTCATTTGAGAATACAAACTGCAATAAATGTTTCCGTCTTCAAAAGCAACGACGGGCGAATGTAAAGAGTATTGCCGTCTCGGCCTTTGTGTTGGATCATAAAGCGGCATAGATGCATGCACGCCGTGAAGCCACATGATATGACCAGGAGAAATTGCGGTGAAAGACGATCCAGAATTTTTAGCTGACGTCATGCATCTGCTTATAAGCTCCCCATGCCTGAACGGTGATGTTGGTTGAAGAAGGAAAACATACTCATGGTTGCCAACCGATATATGATCACATGCATGAAATAGACATGGCTCGGTGGGGGACTCGTCTGTAGCCATTTCTTTTGGCCTAGATAGGCAAGTTATTCGACTATTCCTTGACGCTGCCCATTTACCCCAAGATATTATTTCTTCATCATCGGTTGTCACACAAACAGTTCTTACATCTTCACACTCAAGGGCAGCAGCAACAGACCACAAAAAAAGAGGCGAACCATTAAGCTCAGCTCTGTTTTTTCCTGGGATCCCCTTAGACTCGGCTCGACACGGTATAATGGCTACAGCAGACATTTAGTCACCTCATCCTCAGTTGCGACATGGCATCATTCCACGACATCTTCTTAAATGCCCCCACCGTAGAGGTTGAACAGCAATTCCATATATTTCCCACCCATGACTCATTGGCTTCACAAAACTCATCCCAGTATGAGTTGATCTCATTCAACTCTTTCTTGCCCATGATTATAGACATGGATCCACGAGGTAATCCCCCTGCTGTCCTCCACACCTTTGGCTGATTAGGCATTTCCCAAAAGTACCTCTTGCCACTGACAAGCCCACCGTCCATGCCAACGATCAATATTGGGCAGCAGCCCATCAGATAGAGCAGGTGTATAGCGCTTGCAGCACTTGATCTTGCTCCAATCAATTTACCTGACCTATTGTTCTCCATAACAATTCCATCTATATTTTTTCTTCCAGTGGAGGGGTCATACCACCAAGTATGGTCAAATAAACACACATCCTGCCCTCTGAACCTTCTTGACTCAAACCCTAGTTTTTTACCGAACAAGAATTTTACACATCGTGACTGGGGTAAGTCTTTGGTAAAGTAACTCCAATTTTTCAGATCCTGATCATCAGATATAAAATAGTTGCAATCTAGATAGTGAAGTATAGAAGAATTGACAGCCACAGTGGGGAAGTGATACAGTTCTTCCTTGTCAATAGAAAGCAAAGATGGCCCGGAGCACATAACAACACCAGGCTGACCTTGATGACATCCGAAGAAATCTTCTATATTCTTTGCACTATTCATCCAAACGAGCTCTTATTTCGGCTATCTTTTCAGAAAAGATTTCTGAGTCCATCAATCCAGCCTCTTGCAAGAAACGCGAGTATCTCTTGATTAAAACTTTACCATTCTTATCTCGGCTTTTGCCGCTAAAAAGGCTCATGGTCATGTTGAGCCTCTTTTCGGCTCTTGTCATGGCCACATACATCAATCTTCTTTCTTCCTCAATCTTGGCTAGGCTATTATCTTTTATCGACCTCTCGTGCGGTATAGACCCCTCTTCACATCCAACCACAAACACAGTGTCGAACTCCAAACCCTTAGAAGCATGCATGCTCATAAGATTAACTGACTGATCTGTTTTTTTATCCATGTCATCATCAGACAAAGAAAGAGAAGCGCAAAAGTCTCTCAAATAACCCTTGCCCTGCTCAAAAAAAGAGTGCGCATATTTTACCAACTCGTCTACATTGTCAATTTTTTCTTCTGATTTACGCTTATCTTTTGTTGATGTCTCAAGATAATTTTTATAGCCAAGTCTTTGAACCAAAAGTTCTGCTGCCTCACCAGGGTTACTACTGGAGTGCAATCCTTCAAAAGCAGAAAGAACACACACCAATGCATCCCTTTGCTTGGGAGAGAAGGCAGAATCAGCTTCGACTCTAGATATTACTGCTTTGATGTTGCTAGGGATGAGTCGTGGAGCAAGTGTCGAAACTGCAGAAGCGCCCAATCCCCTTTTTGGCTTGTTTGCAAAGCGACTAAAACTAATTGAGTCAACATTATTGACGGCAAACTTTAGCATCGACAAAACATCTTTAACTTCTTCTCGGTCTAAAAAATTGAATGCTCCAGTCAACTTATATGGTATAGAAAAATTCCTCAGCCACATCTCAAACGCTCGGCTTTGACTGTTGATTCTGAACAAAATTGCAATACGATTAGTTGGTAATCCAGAAGAAGCAATAACTCTTATTTTTTTGCAAATCTCTTGGGCTTCTTCTTCTCTGTCTGTGTGTACTGAAACTTTTATTGGCAAACCATCACTGCTGTGAGGGTTTATGGACTCATTAAGCCTGTTGCTGTTGTTGGCGATCAGTGCGGAAGCAGGACCAGTAATGCTTGCTGTGCTTCTATAATTGGTCTGTAGACGAATCAACATGCAATTATCCATGTTTTTTTGCATATTAAACATGTTGTCTGGCTTTGCACCGCGCCATTCATAAATTGCTTGGTCAGCATCACCAACAATCATTATGTTACCATGGCTAGCTATCCTCGTTGCTATATGAAATTGGGCATCATTAGTATCCTGAGCCTCATCGACAACCACATATTTGAATCTGCTAGAAAGCCTTTTTACAGTTTCGTCTGAGGTTGACATAGCTCTGGCAACATCTCGTATCAAGCCTGCAAAATCAGTGGCGTTGCTTGATTTCATTGCTGATTCATACGCACTTATGATGTCTACCTCTAGTTGGTCACAAAAAGTATTTGAAATGTACTGACCAAGCCAGCCGTCTTTAGTCTCGCGCCAAGAGGCATAAATATAGTGCAGTTTTTTTGCATCATCTCTGTCAAAACCGTGCTCATCTGCAACTTCACTCATCAGATGCAGGGCCTGATCCTCGTCTAGAATGGTGAAATTTTCAGACAAGCCATTCGGGATGACGCCAAAGCGAATCAATTTTGCACAAAGTGCGTGAAAAGTGCTGATGACAACATCTTCTGCACCAGAAATTCCGTTGGCCTCGCAAAGCTGTATGAGGCGGGCCTTCATTTCTTTTGCAGCCTTGTTGGTGAATGTGATAAGCAGCATTGACCTTCCAGGTATGCCCTCTGCAAGCATGGTAGCAGCCCTGTGCGTGACCACTTTGGTCTTCCCAGAGCCTGGACATGCAGACACTATGCATGGCCCCTCGCGTTGCATAACCGCCTGAATCTGCTGAAAATTTAAATTGTTGTTCATTTCATATAGTCTATGTCTGAATTTTTACCGTTAGACTTGCCCCTGTGCGCAGGAATATTACTAACAAACTTGTTTTGCTTGCCCTTGGATAGCCTTCTAACAACCTGATCCATAAAAAGTTGTGCAAAAATAAATCCTCTATGTTCATGCACAGGCTTCATGGCAGCTTCCAAAAAGCATATAGAATGTGGAAGTTCCTCAACATCCATATGGTCACACAATTTTTGATTTTCGTCAGCAAGAGCATCAACAAATTCAAAAGGTACTCCAAGAAAGTTAAACTCCTTTTTCTGCATCATGCATTTCGGACAGTTGTTGCTGCCAAATATGATTATCTTGAGTTGTTCCATATTTATTCAAATTGCATCTTAAACTTTTTGTCCTTGATGACCTTGCAGAAAAAATGCCAATCATCATGGGTGGGATCTCCGCTGATCCCTATGGCTGGTACGAGATCAGAGACATGGTAGAGGGCCATCCTCTCCCCCTCAGGCGTCTCAAGACGCCAGGAAACCATCCCAGTTCCTGGATCATATTCAGCCTCCTTGCACACCACCTCAATTGTGCCCTTCATAGGGTGTCCAAATCCTCGAGAATGTCTTTGCCGGACTCTTGTGGCTTGCTTTTCGTACTTGGTTCTGGCTTGGGCTCTTCCTTTTCCCATGTGACGCTAATGCCAACCTCTCCATCCTTGACAGAAATACAACTTGGAATAGAGCCGCAGGACTGAAGATCAGACAAAAATTTGTTGGCGGCCGTCTTTGACATCTTAATTTCGGTCTTAAAGATATCCTCGTATCTGTTGCTGCGCTTGGCTAAATCAGCAAAAGCTGCCTCGTCATCGATTATGAATTGCCTTGGGCCCTTGCGCACAACGACTTGGCCGAGCCCATTAAAAATCAATTCCTTACTGTTCGCTTCATTCATTTCTGAATGTATCATAGACCTGATCTGCTCTTCTTGCTTTTTCAGGTCAGAAATCTTCACGTCAAGAACCTTCTTTTCAGCCATGACTGATTCTATTTCTGCAACAACAGCCTTGAGAACTTCAAGACCTGACTTAATTGGATCCATAGCTACTCCTTGTCGAATGGGTAAAACTTGCGACGCAAGTCATCGAGATCTACACGGTTCCAAATGCCAGCAGCATGACACATGTCTTTGTATTCACACATCTTGCATTCCCAAGAATCCTTGCTCTTCGGTCTTGGCGGAGGCAAACTCTTCCTTTCAGACATCTGCAGCATCAGACCTGCCTGTTTCTTTATGTCCTCCCACATCTGCTCATTTCTAGATATTCTGAAAAACTTCAACTCAGAATCATCTTTCTTCTCATAGATGAGCATGCCACACTCAAGACCAAGTATATGTATGTATGTCGTAAGCTGAACCACATATTCAAAATGTGGCTCGTTGGCTATCCTGCTCCATTGACTCTTACCTATTGACTTCATGTCAACCACAAATGGACCAGATGGGAGATTGGGAAGATCTCCAGCAACACCTTGACCATGCTTACTTTTTATGAAATCTTCCCTTATCGATCCGAAGTCAAGCACCTGATCAACATGCCCGTAAAAATTGATGTCATTGTCTTGCACAGTTATTTCTTCATACACAAGCAGAGGGCTGCCGCAATCCGCACAGCCCTGTGGCTCAAAGCACCCCAGCATTTCCTCCTTGCCATGCAGGTGTCCACAAGACTGACACTTCCATACGCCCCTCAATACTTTCAGAAATCGCATATACTCAGACCAGCGGTGGTGCATGGTGTGACCTGTATCAAAAATTCTTATGGTGCGTGCGTCAAAACTTTTCTCTGGTTGCTCAATGACGCCAAGAGAAGAGTAACGCTGAAATTGCATCTTGCGCAGGCACTTTCCAAATGCAGATGGATGATAGACAGCATAACTTCTACTCTTGTCGGAAGAGTTTTTCCACTGCAAGAAGTTGTCCATAATGCGTGAAACCGAATATGCTTCCAAACCAATGCTAGACTCCTGAAGTGCTTTTGTAGTGCTCATATAAATCTTTCTTTAGCATAATCACAGCCAATCTTGTCAATCAATTCATCTGCATCCTTCGCAGGCTTCAATTGTACGAAGCTGATATTTACATTTGACATCTTACTCAAACCAGATGACTTCAATATGCTGAATATTTCTTTTGCGCCAAGCCTTCCTGCCTCGTCATTGTCAAGCGCCAGTTTTAAGTGGTCAGCCTCCCTCAAAAGCAACGCCAATTGAAACCACCCAGGCTTGCTTCCAAGAAGTCCAACTGCGTTGGTGACGCCTATAGAGTGCAACCTGAGAACATCAAACTGACCCTCCACAAGCACAACAGATCTTGACGAGATGATGGACTCCATGGCCTGATGCATGCCATACAGGTACCATTTCTTCTCAAAAGATTCGTGCCAGTGACCCCTGTTGTGAGCATCTGGTCTCCAATCTCTTGTGGTGAAACAAATCAAGTTGCCATGATGGTCATGAAGTGGGAATATCAGTCTTCCGCAAAATCCAGTGCCTATGGCACGCTTGGGAACATATCCAATCTGGAATTTTCTAGCCACTGAATCTGATATTTTCCTCGAGCCAAACAGATAAGACCTTGCTTCGACAGACTCCTCTGAGTCATCGAACAAGGTCTTTTCTGCGAGTTCCAGGATCAGACTGCGGCGCTCTGCGGTGAGAGCTTCGCGCATCTTTTATTCTTCCTTTGCTAAACTTTCGATAACTTCAGACTCATCTTGATAGTTGATTATCTCGATTGGCAGAGGAAATTTTTCTTTTTCTGCCGCGACTCTGATGTCTTTAATCAAATCTGAAAGTTTTCCATTTTGCTTTATTGCCTCGACAAATGCTGATTTGCTCTCGACCTTCATGTCAGACCAAGAATAAACATTCATCCTGACCCGTATGAGCTTGAGTTGGCGTCCAAGTTCAAAAGCAGTGCCTGGAAGATCTGGAAAATATGGCTCATAGTAAATTGGAACCCTAATCTTTTCAGAAACTGGTCTGCTGAATCTGTTCTTTTCAATGATGGCGTAACTGTATCGACCGACGAGTACCTGTTCTCCCTCGTCATTGGTGATGCGAATTTCTTCCTTCTCTTTAGAGCCTTCCTTCATGATCTTGACAATCGTGGAGCAAAGGTGTCGAACAGAGCGACCTCCGGGGAAGGTATGCGGGGTTCCATACATGTCCCCTATCTTCTCACGCAACTGATTGATAAAAATGACCAAAACATCATGCTGCTGAGCGAGGGTCGCCAATTTGGGTAGTGACTTTGCCATCACCCTAGCCAAGGTTGCCATGGTGTCCTCGTTCACATCCTTCTTGAGCACTTGATCGGGAACCAGAGATGCAATGCTATCAAGAACAATTACATTTATTGCCCCCGACTTAACTGCATCTATCATCTTCTGCATCACAAGCTCTCCGCTCAAGATGCTGTCCTCTTCGTCGTTTTTCTTACGAGAATTAGATCCGATCAATTTTTCAAGATTACTGTAGCGCAATGTAGAAACATCACACCCGTTAACCTCAGCGAGTTGCTCTGAAAAGCTGTGCTCTGCATCAATCCATGCACACACGTACCCCTTGCGCTGAGCAGCGCCCACCATGCGATAAGCAAGACTGCTTTTTCCTCCACCCTCATTGCCATACAGCATCACAATTTTGCCCAGTGGGAAGCCTCCACCCCTGAGACTGGAGTCATCGGTGCACAAATCCCCACTGATGGCTTGATCAAGTTCGGGGTGACCCGTGGTGATAAGGTCAGCCACCTTAACATTCGCTCCGATGGAGAACCCCTCGAGCTGGTCGAGGGGTTCTATTTCCGATGATAACTTCTTTTTTGCCATTTTCAGAAGTCCAGATCGTCAGAGACTTCAGTCTTTGCAGACTGCTTGGTCGACTTGACTGCACCACTAGATGGCTTGGAATCGCCAGCGTGGATGTCCCCATAAATAATGTCTTCAATCTGATCCTGCGGTACAGGCTTGAATATTTCAGCGAGGTCATAGGAACTCGTCTTGAAGGTTTCGACCTCCTCCTTGGTGAAGGGTACATAGTTGAGGAACATCACCGTATAGCGGGTGTTCTTTGGGTCGTTGCCCACACGCTCAACCTTGATGGCAAAATCTCCAGCTCCCTTGCTTCCGGGTTCAACGCCACTCTCGTTGTACCAAGCAGCTATGCTCTTAAAGACACTGATGGGAGCCTCGAGGATCTTCAGTTTGCCGTCAGCACGATCAAAGCACTGAACTGCAAAGCGCTGCTTGGGCTTCTCTCCGTGCTTCTTGGCAATAATGCATGTCTTGGGATCCTCAGTGATGGCCCGACGAACCTGGCCATCCGAACGTTCAATCCAATACTTCCAAATCTCACAGGGTTTTCCCACAAAACGCACCTTATAAGACCTGTTCGGCTCAAGCTTCAAGAAACTCTTATCACTCTTTGCACTGTCCGAAGAAAAACTGTTCCAATCTACGACTGTCATTTTTATACCTTCCAATCTGTTATGCCCGTCTTACCTTGAGTATTGGATGCCGAAGAAATTCGAGACGGTGACAAATTTTGCGGCACACTATCCATCTGATCTAAGAATGATACGCTCTTGCCTGCCGCAGCCACAGAAGAGAATGATTTATTTACTTTTTTCTCCACTGATTCAACATCTCTATTGTTCGGCATAGACATAGTAACCGTCCTAGAGATCATCTCATATGCACTCTCTAAATTTCTCAAAACATGATCTGTGTTAAAATGCAAAGCTTCCAATTCTGAAAGATATCGCTCCATGTCCGCCATGTGCTCTGCATTCAGTCCGGCCTGTCGCTGAGCAGGCTTGAGATACTGAATGCGTGCGAGTACGCCTGTGAAGATGTCAATTGCACGCTTCCATAGATAGTACTGCTCATTGCAGCATGTGGTTATGTATGTAACCCTATCTTTTAAGCCCTGTATCGCACGCATCTTCTCAAACAAGTTGGCGATGTCTCCGAGCGCCACACTCGACAGGTTTACCTGAGCCGTCTTCAATTCTTGATTGAGTTCTTGGAATTTCAACTTGCCACCAGGAAGTAGCCAATTTTTCAAAGCCCTAGATTTCATTTCATAAAATGAAGAAAACTTGAGGTCTGGATGAGAAAGTCGCCACTCCCCATCAAGTGGGGTATCTGCGCAATTAATAGCCGAGCCATCCATGGCTTCCTCTTCGCAAGTAATTTCTAAAATGTCTGATTTCTTTTTGGTCATGACCATTTTTTCGACCACAGGCACGGGCTTAGCCACTTCATCTGGCAGGGCGCTAGAAACAGATTTTATATTCAAAAAATCTTCTGCATGCACAGAATGAGGTTGAGGATCACCGATTGTATGTGAGAGTCTCTTTAGTTCATCAGAAAATATATAATTCGACTTTTTATTTTTGGCGTTGGCATGACCAGCGCCGTCTAGGGCGTCTGAATCATCAAGATGAGAGCCATCTGTTGGTATATCAAAAATTTCATCTATGTCAAATTTCATATCAGATCAGCAAGCTCCTCATCGGTCAGAGTCTTCCTTTTTCCACTCACTGCCTTACCCTGCGTAGAGTCATTTTTTACAGGTTTATTTTCTTGATATGCAGACTTCTCGGATAACCCTAACTCGGACATTACACATGCCTCTATATCCTTATAATGAGATATGGCTTCATTGCGAAGCGCAGCGACGAATTGATCCTCTTTTGAGAATTCAGAAACTGACATATCTTTTTCAACATCAATAGCTATTGTGATGTTCTCATATGCTGCTGTATTTATTTTTCTAGCGATTGATATGCGCATTTTCATAGTGTTCTCATGCAAAAAGATCTTGTCCAGTCATACCTTTGAATCTTGCTTTCTTAAAGTGATCCCTATATTTTATATAATCACCAACAGGATCTTTCATATTCTTGAAAAACCCAGCTTCTTTCAGCGCAAGTATGCATTCAGAGTCTACGATCCCTGTATCTATCTTTGCGCATAAATCTTCAAAGTTCTTATACTTTTTGTTTTTCTCTATGTTTTCTGCCGCAGCGACTCGGATGCCCTTACACATCAATGGTGGGGTGAGGATGGCACGTTCGGAACCATCTGCATTTTCAAAAACTTCTAAGAGCCAATTTACAGAAGAGTTATTGATTACCCTGGGGGCAATATCTATGCCCATGCTTCTGGCCTCTGCCTCCAGTTGGACGACACGCTCCCATTTCTTCTGCCTTGTCTCAACCCTCAAATATGCAAGCATAAATTCATGCGGAAAATTGGCTTTCAGGTATGCAGTTTGATATGACAGCAAGCCATAGCAATAACTGTGGCTCTTGTTGAATCCATATGCCGCGAATGGCATGATGAAACCAGTCCAGTACTTAAGTGCCACATCTTCAGGAACCCCATTGGTGACACACCCCTTCACAAACCTAGATTGAAACTTGGCGAGATAATCGCCCTTTTTCTTGCCAACTGCTTTGATAACTTGATAGCCCTCTGATATGGTGAAGTTGGCAAGAGAGTTGCAGATCTGCATGATGCTCTCCTGATAGCACAACACACCATATGTTGGCTCCAAAATTGGCTTCACAAGACGGGCAATAGATGGATGAAAATAATCAATATCTTCGTCGCCATTTTTTCTGGCGCAATACTTGGGAATGTTTGCCATTGGACCAGGACGGAACAGGGCTATTCCTGCGCATATATCTTCAAATCTGTCAACCTGCATCTTGATCATGGTGCTCTGCATGCCGCGCTCTTCGCACTGAAAAACGCCCACAAGCTTACCGGTGCGATACAACTTGAATGTATTTTCGTCATTGAGAGGCAACTGGCTTATTTCTATAGAAGTTTCTTTTCTTTCCTTAATTAATCGTAAGCACTCAGACAAAACGCTGAGGGTGGAAAGGGCCAAAATATCAAACTTGATCAGACCGATGTACTCGAGATCGTCGTAGGGGAACTGGGTGGCATAGTCAACGCCGCCATCCTCACCACCGCTTGTTGACCTCAGAGGCGCAATATCATTAAGAGGCTCGCTAGATATTACAATTCCTGCAGCGTGTACGCCAAATGAAGATGACAAACCCTCAAGCCTAGAAGAATACTCAACAAGCTCAGGAAACTTAGACACCTTTTGCTGGAACGCATCGCAATATTTAAAAGCATCATTTATAGACGTGACCTGATGTCCCTCTCCCTCGTCGTCAAATACTTTTAAGAATGCCCCCTTCTGCTCTGGTAGCGAATCAATTATCTCACGAACAAGAAGATTATTTCTTTTGATGTACTCTTCTTTGCCAAGATGAAATGAGTTGGAAAGATCTAGGGCTTTTACAGCCCTTGTGATGTAGGATTTCATCTTCAGTGTTTGGTATGTACCTATATTCCCTACATTCTCTCGACCATAAGTATTGATGATGTAATCGTAGACTTCTTGGCGTTTTTCAAACTCAAAATCTGCATCTATATCTGGGAAGCCAGCTCTCGCGAATATGCGTCGTGCGGGTAGAAAAGCGCCTTCAGGTCTTGCGGAAGTGAGGCAAATCGCAAATGCTAGCCAAGAATTTGCATCGTTTTGCGATCCACAAGCACCAGCGCTTGACTGGTAGATGGCATCAAAGTCGTGCAGCACGCTTTCAGACTTAAGACCCTCAATGGAAAGCATTTCATCTAACTCTTGTGCTGACAATTTGGCTGCGTATTTGTCAATTCTGCCAGAAGACAACGAAGAGCGTATCAGCTCCATATATTTTTTTCGCAGCGCTTCTTCAGATGCCAAAGTCGGAAGCCCTCACAAACCTTTTGTTGTCAAAGCCAAGAAAACGCTCCCAAAGCAAATCATGCTCTAACGGATCAATCCCATAGGTTATGCCAATGCACCTTAAAAGTAGAGAACCAAATCCGCTTCCTCGACCACAACCCGTTAGGATGCCGTTAGTTTTGGCAAAATTGATGTAGTCTCTTACGATCAGAAAATATGTGGCAAAATCGTAGTTATTGTTCAACTTGGCAATCTTGACATCGTCTAACTCCATGCACAGGCGCTTTTTGTGAGCATCGCTTGAGTCCTTGCCCATGGACTTCAAACCCTCATGGGCAAGGTGCTCAAGATACGCATGAGGGTCTGCAAATTCATCGGGCACCATGTACTTTGGCAATCTCATGCCGCCAAACAATTTTGCGATTGAATCGTCGTCAACCATAGCTGCAAGGTCAACTGTGGCATTGAGCATGTCCGGATGGGCTCCGAACATCATTGCCATCTCTTCAGCGCTTTTGAGATAGAACTCGTGGTACGGAAAAGAAATTCTACGGTCATCCTTTATGCACTTGGAAGTGCTCATGCACATCAACAACTCTTGACTCTTGCCATCCTCGGCGCACGGGTAATGGCAATCGTTGCTTGCAACAATCCTGCAATTCAACTTTTGCGAAAGACGGATGATATCTGGGATGATCATCCGCTCTTCATCGAGTCCATGAAACATGGCCTCCAAAAAGAAGCGATCTCCAAAAATATCTTTGAGAATGCCAGCCGCCTTGAGGGCTGCGTCAAACCTGCCATGAAGGAGGTTTGCGTTGACAACTGAACTTAGGCATGCGCTGGAGCAGATTAGGCCTGCAGAATGCTTCTGAAGAACTTCCATATCGATCCTGGGATCGGAATAGAATCCTTCTGAATAACTTACCTGACTCAAATTGCAAAGATTTCTGTAACCTTCTGCATTCTGTGCAATCAGAATGATGTGTCTGTTACCTTTTCTCCCGTCTGGCTGTTCCTGCTTGCTCTTCGCATGTCTGCTGCGTGCCAAATAGAATTCACAGCCAAGAAGAGGCTTTATGGAAACACCATCTCGACCATCTGACAAGTTTTCTTTCTTCCTACACTCTTGAAAAAACTTGATCGTACCGCCTATATTTCCGTGATCGGTAATCGCCAAAGCTGGGAACCCCATATCCTTAGCTCTTTTGATTATGGACTTGACCTTGTTAAGCCCGTCAAACGCACTAAACTCGGTATGACAGTGCATGTGTACGAAATCTTTATTACTGCGTTTCATCGTGTTCTCCAGAAAGATCGGAAGAGAAACCATCGCACTTTACCACCTGGTGGCCTCCTGTGCTGTTTTTGTATATTCTGTGCTTACTTGCTACTCCCAAAATGCTTATGGAAACAAACTCTATCGGGTTTTCACAATCAGGTGTTTGACATTTGTCGCAAAGCGTGGCAAACTTTTTTGGGTCACCAGAAAATGTGGAAAGAGACTTGAGCGTGCAGCGGTACTGCATTTTTATCTGCCAAATATGTCTGGCGGAACCTCGCCCATCTCTATGGGATCATCAGCGTTATCGGATTCAGATTCGTTGAGCAGAGCCATCGGATCTGAAGCTACGCCCGTCACAACAGGCGCCACAGCCCTGCTTGGCTCCAGATCAACTGCGGATGCCGACATGACCACCATGGCAGGGGAGGCGTATGCAACCCCTCCAAGAGCCATTGCAGGGGGATTGTGAACCACGGGAGCCATTGCAGGGGGATTGTGAACCACGGGGTTGCCTTGGGGCGCATAGACCACAGACGAGCTTCTCTTGGCCTCCTCCATCAGGGAAATAATGTCGTGAGAGGCTGAATCTGCAGCAGTAGGCATTTGCGCCTCCCCATAAACTCTGCTGACTTCTTCGGTGACTGGTTCACCTATGATGCCCTTTGAGACTAAAAACTCATGAAGTTCCACTATGCAACTCGGATCAAACTTGATCAAATTCTTTCCGGCAGACATGGTTATCTGAACATCATCATCGCCATTCCTGGAGACAGATATGTCTATCTCCGATGAATCATCAGAAGAAGACCATGTCATAGATATGGACAGTTGATCTTTTTTTGTCAAGATTGGCATCTGTTACTCCTCGTCAAAAATTCTACGCTTGCCGAACCTGCCCTGCAGGTACATCGAGTCAACCACCCCAGTTACCCACAACTCTTTCCAAAAATCCCTAGATGAGTCAGTCTCGCCAGGTGAAGGCTCTGGTCTTTTCCACCCATTGTTAATCAGCCAGTATGAAATAATTCTTACGGCTTTTTGATCCCCGGCTCGCACGCCGCCAGAACCAGAAGAATAAATTACAGTTTTTGCATTATGACTGAAATGCATGACATAATTTATCTCCATCATGTCAAATTTTACAGTCGCCACAGATTCTATCATCCACAGTGGAGCATGTGGATCTTGAATCTTCATCCATTCACATACATCTGCAAATGACGGCTTGTCGAATGCTGGATGCTTAATAACTACAGTTTCAATCAGATTGTCTTGCATTTATCAATGCCTCCAAGTCTCCGTTGCGAGCAGCATCATCAGCACGAGCCCAAACAAGCCCCCATGTTTCAGAGATGAGTCCAACTGCCCTATGCACCCTGTATGAAGCAGTCAATTCAACAATCATGGACTTGACTTCGTCGACATTGTCATGAACGCGGCCCATGCTTTCGACTATCGATACGCAGTCATCAATAATAGCGTCAGACCCCTCTGGATCAAAACCACATCGGGATGCGAGTTCAGCAAAAGCCTGGTCTTGAGATGTGGAATCTAACTTCGCCTTTAGCCTGACAATGTCCCCGTAGAACTTGCATCCAAAACAGTAGCAGTCCTGTCGACCATCTTCTTTTTGGTAGACATAGAAACTTGGAGTCTTGTCTCCATGATGAATTGGGCAACTGTATACAGATTTGTCTCCATATTGGCGAGCAGGCCTGATCCCCCTCTCTGCCAAAAAGTCAACAAGGTTCAGAAGCTTGGAAAGTTTAACACGAATGTCATCCATCACATGTCTAGCCATTCAAAATCGTCAGCCGACTTGCCAAAATTCTTTGGCTTGTTGCGAAGTGATGAAATCGAGTCAACCATGTTGGCAATTGTGGGATCGTTGACATCAAAACTTCCCGAAGTCCCGCTGTCCACCTTGCAGTATTCAGGAGACCAGTCAAGACACACGCAATTCTTGCCGCCATCAAAAACCTTCTTACCCCACCTGGCTTTGATGCAATATAGCAGCATCTTTCTGTTGGGTTCGTCAGGGCTTGGAGCTTGAACAAAAATATTGTCAGCATCTGCACTGTATTCATGAGAACCTCTTAGGTCCTCGCTCCCTGGCCCACGACCGCCTTCTTTCTCATTTTTTAGTTTTTTTATGCCATCTCGACTCAATTGTGCAGCACTCAGAACAGCAAATCCTCTGCTTTTGCCCATGTTGCGCAGATCTTTGAGAGCATATCCAATCTCAAGGTCATGCCTGTCATTCTGAGATAATTTTATGTTAGCTGCGTAATCAATCACAACAATTGCAGGTTTGAAAAAAGGCATCTTCCTGTCAATCGCATGCTTTATCTCCTGAACAGTCGGCCTACTCTTGACATCAGCCCACATCAATCCGCCACGCGATTCTTGAACTTTGTCCTTATGCGACCTGATTATTTTCCATTCATCTGCACTGAGCATTTCTGGCTTGGCTATCTTTTCGAATTCAATCATACACTCTCTGGACAAAAACTTAGCGTAGATGTCGTCGAATGGCATCTCAAGGGGCAAGAAAAGAACATTGTGACCTCTCTTGAAAAGGTTGAAAGCGATGTTGAGCATCATGGTACTCTTGCCACCACCGACATCGGCCACAGTCAGCGTTAAGGTTCCAGGCTTGAACCCAATCGTCATGCAGTCATCTATTTCTCTTATACCGCATGTGATGCGACTTTCGGGATTCTTAGCCTTGTGTTCCAGACGATCTACATATCCCTCATAAACATCCTTAGTGTCAAAAAAGTCGAAGATGCCATCTGCTTCATGACTGACAAGCTTAGACAGACCATCGGAGAAGTCACTTAGCTTTGTCTTAAAGCCCGGTCTCTCGTCAGCTTTAAGTTTCTTGATGAGCTCCCTGAACTCTCTCTGTAGGAACTGGTCTCGCAGTTCTGCGAGGGTATGATCGAAATCTGCACTGTCAACTTCAAATTCAATCAGCGCGTCAAAAGTACCCAACACGCCAGAAATAGATGCAGGCACCTCTCCTGCGACAACACGAAGATAGTGCTCAAATCTGTCTCTCGTGAGAGGTTTTGACTCATCTGCAGACCAAGAAAGACCACTGCATATTCTCGAAAGAGATGGATCGGCAAATATTTTCCCATCATTACCAGATGAAAAAAATTGGTCAGCACAGCCCTTGTCTTTTATCATCAAGGACAAAAGCTTGAATGCTTTTTCTGACACATTAGCCATGATCAACCAAGCCTCATGTGAAAGCAGAGGTCTTTGTCAAAATATGTTTTTGCTGCCATGTTGCCGAAAGTCTGCTCTAAGTCGCATGTTTCGGCGTCAAACTGCAATACAAACACAGTCGGCAAACTCATCATCCTCCGCCTGCTGACAATCCTGTCCAGAGTGATTGGCAAAGCCTTGGTTTGGTATGAGTTGATGTCATCAATTACGAGCCAGTCGGTCAACCAACCGCTATCGCCATGGTCCTTGTCAAGAACCTCAGTTATCAGATCGTGAATAGAAGCAAAACGATATGTCAGGGCCTTGTTGCCCTTAAATATTCTTCTCCATATGGCTTCCTTTAATATCAAGGCCGCAAGAAAACTTCTGCCTAAGCCTCCTGCATTTTTCATCCCATCGTCATCGATCTGGCCGTGAACAAAGACATTGCATCCGTCTTCAAACCTTCTGTCCATGACAGATAACTCGTTCAATTTAGAGCGAGGAGTGGTGAGCACTATAGAATCGTCGCCAAAACAATACCTCAAAAGGCTTGATGTGGCCATGCGCATGACTGCTTCAGAGACAACCCTTTTGCCATCAACCATACCTGTAAAATCAGGGAGTTCTAGTTTTGCGTATTTGCGCGGGATGATGGATCGCTGGTAACCCATCACCTCCGAAAGAGCATGACAGTAGCAAAAGTCTCCGCACGAAGAAATCTTGGGACACTCTTTTTGGAGGGTTTCTAGGGCAAGTTTGATGTTTTGTTCAATTTTCGTCATCGCCAGGTCGGAACTTAATGGCTTTAGAAAAGTCGTATCTTGTATCTGTCGACATGGAGTCAATAAACACCCTTGCCCCCATAGCCTCAACCGCGTGAGGATATGGGCCATGTGCCTCTAATAAGCGCTCAAGGTAAGTATACGACACCCGCCCATTGCGTACAATCCGTTTCACTGATCCGATAACAGCTTTGGAAGCCTGCCCTTCAAGCAACTTGGATTTCTTTCGCAGGAGGGCAAACGGCCACATTGGCCCGTAGGACTCAACAAAATTATCCAAATCTCCATTGATCATCTTTGTCAATGTGGACTCATCTGTTGGGAAGATGACAACCTTCCTGAAGAGGGGCTTTGCTGCAGATTTTGCCAAGAAGAATGCGGCCAAATGGACTGGCTTGACAAGAAGCTTTATTGGCCAATACTCTCTCGATTTCATAGAAAGAATATCCTTATCCGCCACTGTCTCAAGATACCAATGAAAGTATTCTACAGACAATGAGTTTTCATTCTTTTTTGGGAACTTGTCTGCAAGGCTTTCTCTCAACTGACTTAGAACATTATAATTATAGTACGACCCACCTTTAATGGATAATTTGTACCGCTTGTCGATTTTGCCACGAATATAAGAAAGAAAAACACGCGGTGTGAAATCATCAAAAGAATCAACTTTGTCGTACTTTTCCAGACCATCAGACCACTCGCATGTATTATCTACAACTTTCTTGTCTCTAGACTTATTGCCTATTGAAGAAGCATCTTGAACCTCCCCGCCAAAAATGCTTGCCATTTTATCATTTGACGATGGGGATGGACGGGACAATTTTTTTGATTTGATAGAGTGGCTCCGTTTCATATATCTTCTTTCGTGCCTTTGAGTGCTTCCTGAGATACTTTACATCATCGTCAAAGTCTACGACAATCGCGTCCTTCTTGCCTTCGAAACAGCGTATTACCCTGCCAATCCTCTGCAGGGCACGGGTTGAACTTTTTCCGCTACCGCCCAAAATGAGCGCGTCTAGTGGTCTCACATCTATGCCTTCATCAAAAATGCTTGTTGCAATACATACTGCGCCGCTGATGCCGCTACGCATATCATTAAAACATTTTTCTCTCACATTCGTAGGATCTAAACCATTTATGAAAACACTATTAGGTATCATGTCATTAAGGATGCGTCCATGATCAATTTGCCTTATCAAAACCAAAATCTTCCTACCCTCCTCGCGCAACTTGATGGCATATTCAGCGATGGCTTTATTCCGAAGTTCATTGTTGACCACGCATTCCTTATACACCTGCGGGTATGTGCCGCCTTGACGAGAAGACGTTTTGATGAAATATATTTTCGGCTGAACAAGCACGCCGCGCTGTATGAGATCACTAGCCTTTATATCAGCAAATGCCCGACCGAAGCAAGAGTCGATCAACATGTCATCATTTAGATCTCTCCACGGCGTGGCGCTCACTCCAAATCTAAAACGAGCATTTACACATGCAGAGCTGACGAACTGACAAGTTTTTGCTGCCCAGTGTTGAACCTCATCACAAAACATCACTGTGGAATTCTTTATGAAGTTGAGAATCTTAGATTTGTCATTCTCACCGATTGACGACGCTGATTCATCGCCGTCCTCTTCGTCAAATTTCTCATATTTGTCACCCAAACATCTTACCGCCGTCTGCACGGTCATGACCGTTATGTCGGCAAGGTTGCAAATGCCACCGCACACCCTGCCCACTACTATTGGCTTGCCATCTTCCCTTAGAAACCTTTCAAACTCACTGGCAGCCTGCTCCATCAAGTCCCTAGATGTCACCAGGAAAAGGGCAGGAGAACGTTGAAGTTGCTTTATGATTCCTGCGCATATGACTGTCTTGCCCGCGCCAGTTGCAGCCTTTATTATTCCACGACCTTTTGCGACAGCAACATCTATGGTTTCTTGCTGATAATCTCTGAGAACCAAACCATCAAAAAGCTCTATGTTTTTGTTTTTTGGAGGCAGCTCTCTGGCATCTGTGATGATGCACTGCTTAGATGCAACGGCGAAGAATTCCTTAGCCATGTACAACAAACCAGTGGGGAAATGCACATTAGGAGATTTGTGCCTACATCTGCAGTACTTCCCGCCTCGGCACACAACAGATACACGACCGTCCCAATTTTGGCCCCTTGAAGACCAAAGGTGTGCATCGGTCTCATAGCTCAAAACTGACCTGAAGTATTGGTACAGGGGACCGCCATCTAGACCTATCACATCGGTAAATGAATTGCCAACAACCAATTCTACCGAAGCCAATATTTGATTTTCATTTACAGTAAGAGAATCACTTCTCTCATGTGTCTGTCGTTTTCGCTGTCGTATCGGCATCGGGGACATCTGCACCTAGTTGATAAATTCTACGCTTGCCGAATTTACCAGTTCCTTTCTTGGGGCATGAAGAGCAGTATGATCCTACAGCTCTAGTCTGTATTGTGCTCAGATAAGCTGAATTTGCCTGGTCTGGCGCGCCAGAATTAGCCCTCTGATTTGGCCTGCTCATCTTGCCCTCTTTTTAAGATTTTCGATCTGAGATTTACCAATATATGGCGTATACCAACTATCTTTTCGTGCGCAGGTATAACCTTGCCATCAAAGAGCAACTGAGAGGTCATGTCTAACTTAAAAATTAGTCTTCTCAATTCCTGAAATAAAAAATCGTTATCATTTTTTTCTACCATGATCTGCTGTCCTCCAACATTGATTGTATTAGTGGCGAAGAAACACCTTGAGAATTTGGCCCGGCTTGCACGCGAAGCATAAACTCAAGCGGGGCACCTGTAAGTCCCTTGCGTCTGCGTTCTTTATCAATCGCAGCATATAGAGCATCAACAATCGGCGCCCATCTTTCTTTGATATGAGGATTTGCACCCCTTGATGGAGCGAGCATTTTTTCTATCAATCCAAAAAGCCAAAAGGACGGGGATGTTTGCGCCGTCTTAATGCTGGCAGACCTGCTTGACTCAAAAACATCAGCTCCATAATATTCAATATTTAAACCACTCATGGAGCATAGCAGAAACAGCAGCAGAGATGAAGACGCTGGTCCGTAAGAATCATTCAAAAAATTATGTAGATATCTTCTGAAAGAATCATCTTTTACCAGAACAGAAACAAGCCTTGGATCATGACGCTCAATAAAGTATTTCACCATAATTGCTGCCTGTACGACTGGATCGTGTATCTCACATGATATGTGCAAGCAGTCTTTATCGCAAATAGAATCACCTGGCATAACGCACGACTTGACAGCTAAATCGTCGAAGGGCAGACCAAGAGTAGGGCAAACTCCATCACGAATCAAAACAAATGATGTTGGCATAAAACCGAAAGACGCCGAAGACTCCATAGGAGGTCTTGGCTCTCCATAAAGCATAGAAGAAATTCCTATACAAAAAGCCTGATAAGCCTGAACCTCTTGAGGATCGGCAGTGAAACCAAACTTATCCAAAGAGTTATGAAGTATTTCCGTGCACGCCGCAAGAAATGACTGACGAGAACCAAAAGACACCGGGACATATACGTTTTTGCCCTCCACAGATGGCAAGGAGTCACCATGACTCCTAACACAAAGATCAGGAAGGTCAGAACCAAAGTGACGGGCAAAAACCCTCATTATGGCAGATGCTAAAGTCAATTCATATTTTTGATTCATGGGTTCCTTATCTCCCGATCGCTCAAACCACAGAACTTAAGAAAATTATAGAAACAATCATTGCTGTTCATAAACTCCCTGAAACGCTTAAAGTCTTTGTCGAACTCTTCCTGAGCACGACCAGGCGGCAAAAATTTTGCGTTCTGAACAACCTCAATCATAGACTCCCCGCCATATGCAGAAAGTATTTCCGATGCAATTTGATGCGCCTCAAGATCAAAATTTGTCACTAGCGTTGTGCTGCAACGTTCGTTGCACTTTTGGCACACAGAATCGAAGCACAACCGAGGCTTGCCGTCTTGAGCCTTTCTGATGCCAACAGAAATTAACTCCGAATTGGATAGTTTTTCCCCGCAATTAGGGCAACTATTGTCATCTAGATACACTTCTGCCCAATGTGGTAACTTAATCACAATGTATGTTTAGGTTAGATCTAAATCGTACCTCCATGTGATACCGTGAGTGTCGTTAATGCCAAAAATCTTCTGTTCGGGCAGTGTCATCCTTTGCAGATTTTTGATAGAATACACATCACCTCCGACAAAAGACCCATTTACAATAACTTTGCCAAAATTTGTTGATTGCTCTCCAGATTGATGAAAATGACCACATAAGGTGAAATCGGGATGCACCCGAGTCATACCAGCCATGTCAGCCGCAAAAAACTCCAAGCTCTTGATTGCGCTGGAGGCCTTGCGCAGATCGTCGCCATGAGTTAGCAAAAAATTGTGACCTTTTATAGACTCCGATAAAAACCAACTTTTTGTCAACTTAAATTCTATCCGTTGATTATTTTCGAACTTATGCTTGAGCATTTCGTAACACAAATTGTCCCAGTTGGCGTAATCCTTCTCGGAGCCAACCTTTGCAACCCTGCCATGATTTCCCCGAACACCATAAAAAACTACTTTCTCAAAAACTGACAGAAAGTATCCCAAACTTGCACTGATTTCTTCGAAACCTATAATGAATTGATCATAGATGCTGTTGTTTATATAAACGGGGCTCCAAGAGCCAGATTCATTCATCCCATCAACAATATCGCCCAAGCAGAAAATGTGCAAAACTGGCAACTTGTACAGCGTAGAGTGCAACTCGTAAATGTCTGCAACTTTCTTCTCGAGTTTTCGCATTCTTGCGCTAAAAATATCAAGAGAATAAGTGCTCAGTCCGCCAGTCTCTTCCGCAGAGTGGTTGTGACCTATGTGCAGATCACTCAAGAGCAGACCAACGTCTTCCGAGCCCTTGCTCTTCATATTTTTTGGTGGAGACCAAACTCTCCTTTCTATCTTTGGAGCTTTTGCTATCGACTCCCTCAAGATATCGCCAATGGCGTCAGCACGCAATCTAGCTATATCAAGCCTAGATCTGAACCCGCCTTCTATTTTTGACTCATACGCTATCTTGTTCTGCTTGCGCACATCTGCAGCAACTGGAGAAAACCATGGCATTTCGCTCCATGCAGTTTTCAGCCACTTGCTCTTGCAAGACTCGGCAGTTCTTTTAAGATGACTAGCTATGATCTCGTATGGGACTTTGTCTGAACGTGCTCTATAAAGATATTCCAAGTCATCTGCAGACCAACTTGAGTTTTCAAATTTTGGATTGCCTATCTCCACGATGGAGGGGAAATGCCTGAAGTTTTTATCGAGGCATGCACTGCTATTAGTTGCATGTGTCTTCTTATCATTTCTGACTTTTTTGTCTGTGTAACGCCTTTCGGGTTGATCGTGTAGATTATCAAAGGCTTTAGAATGTTTGCGAACCTTGCTCCGCTTCTTGCTGCTCTTTGCCAAAACTCTAGATCTTGAACGTGTCGCCATTTTTCCTCCTCAGAGTATCCATCCAAATCTTCGAACATTTGCCTGCTGAAACAAGCTGTAGGATCAATCATCGGGTTGAGCCAACTACTTGACAACATAGACTTAATGACATGATCATCTGCAGGTGGATAATCCATCACGCCTATTATTGAGTTATTTTTCTTTTTGACAGCCCATCCGCCAACAATGTCAGCGTCGCCAAGAAGTGAAGTTGTTTCTTGAAGCCTACATGGCAAAGAAACATCATCGGCATCATGGATCATAAGCCATCGAGAAGAAGCCATTTTTGCTGCAATATTTCTAGCCCTAGGAACGCCGACGTTTTCTTTGACGCTTTGTGTTTTGATGCTAATTTTGCACTGATGGGCCGCTTTGACGGCCAACTCATGAGTGCTGTCTGAACTGCCATCGTCAACAAAGCACAATTCAATCCTGTCTGAAAAAGGCTTGAGAGACACGATGGCATCAGTCACAGTTGCTGATGCGTCTTTTGCAGACATCAATACGGATATGTCGGGGTTATTTACCAATGCAAATTTCTTTGTATATGGGCAGTATCGAATTCCAGTCAAATAATGACCTAACCAAGTCTACGCCGCTCACTAAGCATTCTTCATAAAACCTAGAATTTTTATCAACAAGATCTCTGATCGCCCCTGCAAACCTCTCAATATGGTCGTCACCAGATGCAGCCGGAGGGGGGCCTGCGATCAAACCGCCCTTCAATTCGGAAACATTACCAACATCGAAAGCAACCCATGGAACCTCTGCAGCCGTGGCTTCAAGCACAACAAGGGGCGCAACCTCTGATACCGATCCATGCAGCATTAATGTGGAAGACCTCATCGATTTGCACATCAAAGACCTTTCACGATCAAGCATAAAACTTGTCTCAAAAGGAGCTCTTGAGCATGCTGTCATGATCATCATGGTCATGCGCTTGGCAACATGCCAACGAGGAGTGGTACAAAAAACATCCCATGAAAAGTTTAAACCTTCAGCATGGAGCATATTGAGAGCGGAAAGGACATGTTCGTGCCCCTTGCCAGGATAGCAATTGGCAACCGTTATGAATTTATGCTTGGATGGAATTTTTCTCTTATGAACTAAAAACTCGCCAGAATCAACCCCATTTGGGATGACTGAGTATGATATACCAAAAGAATCAAGAATAGAACATTCGTCATGCAATTTGCTGTGGACAACCATCTTGATTCGATTACCCAAAGATCTAATCCTATTCATAATATCCACGCTTTTACGAGATGCGTGTAATCCGACCGTACATAATACCACCCTGCATTTAGATGATGAGCAACATTCTAAGACCCTTGCCCAGTGCAAAAATGAATCACTGTATACAAAAACACAGTCTGATTCTACAAGAGATGCGATTTTTGCGAGCACATGTTCATGCCATGGCTCAAGCTTATATCCGTTGTACTCACAGGAATTGGGAACGTCACAACCAAATACAACTACATTAGAATGCTGACAAATGTGCGATGCAATCCTGTCAACAACGATCTCACACCCTCCTATACTGGAAGGCATGGTGTGATTGGTAAAAATTAAGATATTAGACATTAGGCTCCTGAATTTTTTCAAGATATTCCATCTGCTCTCGATAGTTAAAAGATCCGCCCGAAAGAGATTTAAATTTATAAATATCTTTCTCGCCACGTGCTAGCCAACTTCTGCGCTGCTCATCGTCTTCTGTTTGCGCATGAACTCCAACCACATGATCAAGCACCATCACGGACATACCTGCATCACTAATGCGAGATGCATAAAGACGATCGACCCTGCCGTTTTTGTCAGAAAAAAAACGCAACCTTTTTGCGGTGGCAGAATGATATGCCTTGATGCCCCTTATGGGGGTCTTTGTTCTCCAATCAAAAAGGCTACAACTGATAACTACAACTTCTGAATATTTGGCTATGAGCATATTGAAAAACTTGATCGCCCACTTGCACAAAAACATATCGTCATCGACTCTCAAAAACCAATCTCCGTCAGCAGAATCTGCCATAAAATTACAAGCATCTGTCCACTGTGTGTTTTTTACAACCGTAGGGTCATAACAGCCAGCTTTTCTGAGTGATTTGAGGCAGTATCTCAAGGAACTCCTCTTGAGAGTCGGGACAAATACATTCATATCAACATCTCCAAACCAGTCATGTCTCCATTTTTTCGCCTCAAAACAACATTCTCAAAATAATCATTCACACTTTTGAGATTGGATTTCTTTTCAGCAGACCTAGACATCTGCATGAGGTGCTGTCTGTAAACCCCCATAATGTGATCTGTTCGACACATGCTAACTCCATTATGGTAAAATCTTGCCCACATCTCTCTATCGGCTTTTGATCTCATGTTTTCGTCGTACATTCCTAATTTTGAATGTAGACATCTGTGATACATTGTACCCTGCGCATGAATGCCAAGATATGGAGATACCCCGTCCCTGTGCTTGATCCACTCATTTTGCATTCTGTGCAGGCCACCAGATATCCACTTGCCTTTTTCCCAATGATGAACAAGACAAGGACCATGAACGAATTCGCAACCGGACCTCAGAGCTTCAAAACCATTCCGCAAACAGCTGTCATAAAGTATGTCGTCAGCGTCGAGCATCTTGATAAAACCAAACCTTGCCATCCTAATGCCATGATTTTTTGCAGATGAGTAACCACGGTTGCCATCAAGCCTGTCTATGACAACATCGTGTCTACATCTCCTCGCCTCGCTAGCAGCAACTACATGCCCACCGTCTGTACTACCATCGTCAACGACGATCATCTCGCACGGAAAGTCTACATCTTGAGATCCAAAAGATCTGATGCAATCCTTGATCAACTTGGAGTAGTTAAACAAAGTGACAACAACAGAAACCCCATCTTTAATATCAGATGTTTTTTCGTATTGCCTCAACATATTTAACCGCACAGGATGTCATAGACATATCTTCTCTATATTTTATATAGCATTTTTTAAGCGCACTGTTCATGTCGCTGCCCAATATACGATGGTCGATGGAGTCGTCACCAACCTGATCCATATTGGCCACTGGTCTAAAAGAAAATTCTCTATCTATGTTAGATATCATACAGTTTTCGCCAATCAACTCCCTTGTCCCGCCTATGTTGTTACACAACACAGGCAAACCCATCCTTAGTCCCTCGACAACCGAATTAGAACAGCTGTCGATGTGGCAAACATGAACCATCAATTTGGCACGATGATAAAGATTACGGATATCATCGTGATTTTTAGATCCAACATAATCTATATTGGGATGGCAAATCCTACTAGACGGGTCAACATCTCCAACAAAAACCAATTTTGCAATCATGCCCAAGTCATCACTTGCGTGGACAAAAGCTCTAGCGATTGCCTTTGGTCTCTTGTTGGTTCGCCAACGAGAGGATGTGACTATGATGTCTTCTCTTTCGCAAGTTTTTTCACAGGGCGCCATGCCAGTTCCATTGTGTATTACGCAATCTTTTCTTGCCCTGACACCAAGCATCTTTTCAGCGAAAATCTTAGAAAATGAACTCTGGTATATGACCAAGTCGTGAGTTTCTATAGCTCTTCTTATTGGGTCATTCATCCTCATACGTGCCAAATCGTAATAAACACCATCAAGCCTCAAAACATTAAAGTATCCCTTCCTTGTCTTGCCGTGTATAAAATTAATACCCACCTTGCCAAGTCCGCGATCCAAATCGCCATCCCTAACGGATCGCAAAAAAGCATTTGCAAAGTGCCCCCTCCCAGTGCCATCAGAAGGATTGTGCCATATATCTACTCCCATTTGGCCAAGCCTCTCTGAAGCAGATGCTCTTTGCCAACCCATTTCTTATGAAATTTTTGATAGTTTGACAAAAACATAGACATTCTATCCCTCTTGACACCAAGAGTGCTATGGGCTTCATGAACCACGTCATGCGGGCGCATAACCCGCATCTCTCCACCAGACTCCACAAATCTGAGACAAAAATCTGGATCTTCAAAATAATAAGGGCTAAACTGAATGTCAAAGCCTCCCAAGGCATTCCATATATCTTTGTGCACAGCCATGCCTCCGCATCCAACATAGGTGAATTGCTCGCCATGCCTGTCAATTTTCCTGACAGGCCTCAATGCCTGGTTCATAGACCAGGCTTCAGCGCCCAATATATATCCATCGCCAATTTTCTTGTATGCTTCAATTGCTTGGGCAGATGGAAATTGGTCATTATCAAGAAAAATGATCATTTCGGCACCAGATGACAATGCATCGTCTGCCATCCTAATCCTCCCTTGCGTTATCCCAAGGTTGACATCACTTCTCATCAGTTCAGCACTCTTGGGTATATTTTCTCGCAAAAACAAAAATTCTTCTGCTTCAGACCCATTGTCAAGAACATGAATTGTACCGAAAGAAAAACGCTCAAGATGCCTAACGCATCTGATGGTCAAACTTGCACGTCCATGCGAAAGGATGCAAAACGATGTCTTCACGATCAAATATACGACTCAATTCCAACTTCCGCAACCACCAGTGTCCCGTTCGCTGACAACCTCCGGACCAGTGCTGATGCCATCAAAAGGTGTCACGATTGCTCTGAATGTGACTGGAGGACCGTCGAAGCAATCAAAGTCACCAGAACCATCAGGGTAGCTGACAAACTGGAAAGTGTTATCGTTTATTCGTTCAGGACCTGGAGAAAGCGGCAAGAAATCGCCTCCACTGACGCTCTTTTCCCAACGAACGCCATATGAAATCTCCTGACCTGGCTGACGTAATTCAATATCAATATCTTCAGAGGAGAGTTGTGCTTGAAGATAAAAATTCCCATTGCCAGCGTCGCCCAAACCGGACCAACTAACTCTTGCTTTTGGTTTCGTGTTGGAAACAGTCAACTCATTGCTATCAAGAGTCAAATTATCCTTGAAGATCAATTGTGCGGATATTTTTCCACCGACTGGGAAGCCTACAACAGGGTCAACCTGCGGGTAAATAATGCTAACTTGCCTCTGATGCAATTCAAGCACATATTCCACTCCACCAAATCCAGAAGACTCCCTGAGAGGACGCGGTTCTCCTATGCTGACAAACTCGTTGCTTCCTGACAGCTGGTATCTCCACCTTATTTTGGTCTCCAAAATCTCTGCGGGAGCATAAAAGCTGAAATCTGCAAATGCAAATGCCATATTGGACAGATTTAAAGTTTCAGATCTATCTGATTCCAATTTAGGTATCAAGGTAAAACTCGTAGGACGTAGTGGCGGACTAACTATTGTTATCACAGGACTCCTGACAACAGCCCCAAATTCTTTTCCGTCGTGTGGCCTTACTTCAAAATAAACCTGGTCTCCAACATTGAAAAAACTCTCTCCATTCTGCGCTGCCAAAATTTCAGCGGGACGTCCAGCTGCCTGTGCATCAGAATAGTAATTTCTAGTCCAAAACTGATTTACATACAACGTGTCATTTGCGTCATTGAGATCATTGTACTTCTTGCTGCCAAATACGATTGCCATTTCCACGCCATTTTTATACCAACGTATTTCTGTTTTTTCAATATCCTCTTGGTCGCCATCAGCATCAACAAAGAGATAAGATATCGATATGGTATCGTATTGAGTGTAAGAACCAGACAAGAACCTCAGGTCAAGAACCTCGGGCTTAGAGTTGTATTCGGGTCTTGGATAAGGAGCCTCTAGCATGTCAACAACAAAAGAGTCTACACAAGCGGTCTGCTCAAATGATTTGTTGGTGATATTGAAAGCAAACACTCCTTCGTATGGTGTGCCTATTGCTATTGTCATGTCGGCAACATCATAGGCGGACTTGAATACAACCGTTCCTGAATCGGCATCAGCTCTATACTGATCTTCTTCCACCACATTTGCGCCCGACTTGACAACAACAGAAGACCCACGCTGCCAAGGGCCAAGCCTAGAAATATACAAGTGGGAAGACACCTGCACCAATGCATCCACAAATACTCCAAATGAATCAGCTGACCTTATGGGCACTATGACCCTGCCCCCGCCCACTGCTGCGGGAGTTATTTCATTAGAAAATTTATCCCAAGATGTGTAAGAATGAGCTGCCGCCGAGAACTTAACATCAGTGGTTTTTCCAATACTGGCATGTGCAACACCCACAATCTGATGTGGCGCAGCATTCAATTGCTTTGGCTTCGAGACTATCAGCGTCTCCGTGGGGGACGAATATTTTATTGTTACAGATCTCAGCAGCGCTTCATTAAAAGATTCAAACTCTTCGGGGAATTTCTGCGTCAATGAAACATTGATTCTAAAAATATCTCCCATCAGATCCCCAAGCCAAGGCAGAGATGGAGTCGCAACTACGTCCGTCCCATAGAAAGAAATACCGTCATCTGTTTTGGATATTGAAACCGATATGATGGCAAATTGATTTCCAACCACCTCAAGAGATTCTAGATTCACCTTACGACCAAAATTGATCACTGCCTGATATTGACCGCTTGCCAATCCACGAGTGATTCTGATAGCGGAGCGAGACACAGATTCAACGGAAGACGCATCAACAATCGACATGGACCCGCCGCCAGTAGAAAGAGTTATATATCTCTGTTCTCCCTGGTCAGCGATGGTTGCTTGCGCCGAAACGGTGATGGGATAATAGTCTGCGAGATTTACAAAATATACTGGACTATTTCTCGATCCCCTGAGCGAAGTCAACTCGCCCACAGTTTCTACTGCGTTCAATCTGCTCAAATTCTCTTCTCCGTCAGTGAGAACAAATGTAATTACAGACCCATCCTGATCAGTTATAGCGTCTGACTCTCTTGCTGCTTGAGCAATGGCGTCATACATTGGAGAACATCCAAACGGACGGCTGCCCGCCAATTCACCGATACGCTGCATAGCCTCTGAAATTGCTTTTTCACCTTCATAATACCAAGTTCTTACAGTTGGCACCCAGTCAAGATCGGAGTAATACTGTATGATGGGATTATCAGGAAGATCTAATAGAGTTATCCCAGCTGCGTTGGACGCAAAATTTGTGTACTCTCCAATCAGGTCAAATCGCAAGGCTTCTGAATCAAGTTGCGCTTCAAGAGGGGGAGGCAAATAAACAGATCCTTCGGTGCCATCAGAGGAACTGCTAGAAGAATCGCCCGACATCAAAGCCATAGTTCTAAATGAAAAACTAGAATCATTTACAACAACGGGCACAACGGTGCACAAGGTGTTGTCCGATCCAGTGCAAGAAAGACCTCCAACCGCATTCGCATTTCTCACACACGATGGACATGTGAATGGGCATGTAGATACACTGGCAAATATCAAATCAGATCCTGAAGAGTCGCCACCAGATCCTGGCGTGTTGGCTAAAAACTGAAAGGCTTGGCCAGTGACTGCGCATGTCACTCGGAATCTAAAATTCTTTCTCAATCTGGGCGAAACTGCTGGCATCAAATACTGTGAGAAATTTGCCGTTGATGGCTCAATTTGCGCCTGCTGGACTGCTGCAGGATCATAGCTCGGATAGATTGGATTCAATTCTGTAGGAACCCTGTTGCCCTCAGGACCAAAAGCAACCTGGCCCCATACAGACCTAGTCCTAAGATCAAAGCCTAAATATGTTGTCCAATATCTGTCGGCGCACGAGAAGTCTATTCTGTTATCTTCTGCATGAGGGTTGCACCTTATTGGATCGCTGCATGTGTTTAGACATGATTGAATGGTGAAGTCAGGCCAAGATTTAACGCTGCACAGATTCGGGCAGTGCTTGCACAATTCTGCCTTACACATCCACAGAGGTGATTGCGGAGACCACGCCCATTTTAGGAAATTTTCTCCATTTTCAAACTGATCGCAAAGATCAACTGCAAACTCTCCGATTTCCTTGTTGCAGTCAGGAGATGGCCAATCTGTCTCGCACATCTCTCCTCCATGAGGGGGCTGCGGCTGCTCACCGCATGGATATGGCGGCAATCTTAGAATCTTCCAGTTCAAGTCTCCAGAGGTAACTCCTATAATTGACTTGGGATCGCTAAGAGACATCAGGCATGGCCGAACACAAACGGTGTGTGGAGCCATCTCACAGCCATTTATTGTTTCCCTACCTGCTTCTGGCGGATCAACTTCATTTTCGATCAAAAAAGATACTGGAACCATCTGCTCCCAGCATATTTCCAATTTTTCCCAATCAATATTGCCATCGCACGGCATTGGATATTCAACTTGACCAGTTCCAAACGCCTGCTGCTCAGAAACTTGACTCAGTGGATATGAAACAATAAGCCTGTATTCTCCAACCTGATATTTTGTATCAGTTCTGTCGTATGAAGAGACTTCAACATAATATTTATTATTAGTAGATGTTGTGACATCTGCAAACTGGCCAGATCCACTAGCACTGTTGTCTGGCGGCGATGTTGGATCTCCAGATTCATCAAAATATGCTCTGTATATGGGTCGCAAATTGCTTTCTGTCAAAGACTCAAATTGGACGGGTTGCATCGCCGAGTTGTATATGCGTATAGTGCTGCGGAGCGTGCTTATCCCTCTAGGTTCGATGCATATGTCGGCTGTGCCACTAACAGGCGCAACAAAAGAGTAAAGATCAGTGTCACCAATGCCAGACACCACACCTATCGCGGTGGAAACAAAAGCCAAAGAATTCTGACCATCAGGAGTGGAGCGGACTGGCAGGACTCCGCTTATTCTTCTCACGGAGAATACGGGCATGACTGCAGCAGAACCAAACTCACCAGCATCAGCATATCTGTCTTGTTCAGAAAGTTCTGGGAATGCTAGTTCATTCTCTGTTGTCCGATCTGCTTCTGCACTTGGATCAAACTCTGTACTACCGTAATAAAAATCATCAACTATTCTTGCTGCGACAATTATTTGATATGGGAAACGTGTTTTACCTTGACGAATTGATATGGTATTATCTAACTCATCACTACCTGCACTAGATCCTACAACATCAATATCAGCACTGGTTATAACGCTGTTACCAAGTAGGCTTGTAATATCGCCTATGGGTCTAAACGGATCTTCTGATCTTGGGGCCAACCTTGCATAACCAATGCCTGATGATACATCGACAAGACGATCATCTATCCTAACCGGGAATATTTTTGTGCCTCTCCTTTTCCTCCGCTTAAAAAGTGTTCCACCGGAACCTCCGCTAGGAATGCCTCCCGTGCCTAAATCTAGTTCTTCCTGATCAGTGCCTTGGAACTTTATGTAGCCCTCCAGTTCTACAAGAACATCGTCGTTAAGAGGTCTGCCCTCATCGTCATACACCCTGATCCTAAGATCGACTCCCGAAATTCCGTCTAGTCTCGCACTTGCCTGAACGTCCTCAAGTCTTTCCCCCTCCTGTATAGGCTGAATGTTGGACTCAGTCTGTTCGCCGAAAGCCTCAATTGAAATTTGGCAAAATCCTGGCGACTTGCCGTTTGTGACACCACCAGAAACCATAATTAAAGATTCTCCATCCCAAGTGGATGATAGCAACAACCTTCCATCAATAAGCGACCTTCCTTGAGACTTCACATATAGCCCATCGGACAACTCAAGTATTTCCATTCTCTTGGTGGCGTTAGTCCCAAGATATTCTCCAATAGGGGGAAGTTTGCCGCCTACAATTGCCAAAGTGCCATCACAGTCAACATGCGCGGCCTTCCCTCGAGGCTCAGGGATGTCAGCAAAAATAGAATCTGCACTGTAGATATCAAATGGTCTAGCAGTGCTTGCAGAAGAACTGCTAGAAGAATCGCTGCTTGAAGAAGAAGAAGAAGAAGAAAGTGAGCTAAAATAAGAATCAATATTTGATACATCAAACATGAAAGAATCAGTGAAGTAAACTTCCCTTGACTCATCAACGGTTATAACAGTGTCCGCATTTCCAAATGTATATGAAACCCTTTCGTTGATAATACTGCTTCCACCGACAAATGCCCATCTGCCGTCATCAATTTTTACAACTGCAGGGTACAAACGGCCATAAGTGGCAAGATCGTTGTCAAGAACCGAGAAAGAGCCAAGCCACTTATTTGCTGATATGCTGAAGATATGCACGAACTTAGAAACCTCTGAAACCTCTAGTGCGTTTTGCTCCACACTACTCGCTCCGCACAATGCAAAAATATAGTCTCCCGCAACTATGCATTTCCCGAACGCATGACCGTGTCTGACAGCAGGAGATGATCCAGGATTTGATCCTGAGCCACCGAAACCCCCAAGAGAGGGAGAAGGAGGCAAGTCAGTTCTCTGTGGCAGAGGGGGCATTTCTTGCCACTCGTCTGTCTCTATGCTGTACCTGAAAAAATGACTAGAGCACCTTGGCCTAAAACCTGCCGAGGAGCCAGATCCAAGAAAAACAAATTCTACTCCGCCAACTACGTAAATGTATTCATCATCGTGTGCAACAGACATGCCGATCAAGGGCTTCGGCATCTTGGCGCAACTTTTCCACCTGTTCTCTGATTGAGACCACCGCTCCATGTAGTTGGTCACACCAGCAGTCGTCAATCCTCCCATAGAGTAGAAATGACCACCTACATAAGCCATTCCGTGCCAGCATTTCTTAAAACCCATATCTGCGGTTCTTGTCCAACCGCTTTCTGCAGAAGTAATGTTGTGGATGTAGCATGTAGCCGTGAGTGGAAGAGCAATCTGATTTCTAGAAATTAAACCAGCCTCATCAACCAATTCTGAAGGATCTGGGCGCGGGATAGGTGATCCAGAAGATCCGCTAGATGAATTTTCAGAAGATCCATCGTCCGATCCTCCGTCGCTATTCCCGTCACCATCCATCAGCGCCGCAAAAGAACCACCCTGATATGACAGGGCTACTCCATGAGCGCGCTGTCTATAAACGCTTCCGAAATTGCCCCTATCATAGTTGCATTCAGCAAACACTGTGGTATTAAAAGACATGCCTGGAGATATTGGCAAAATGGCAACTTTTACAACGGAAGATGTCGCGGGAACCTCACCTATTTCATTTGGTTGATACCAAGATCCGCTTTCATTTACAATTTGTGTCTTGAGTGTCTGTGCAGAGACTCCCGGCAACTCACTTCCGCAAGATGTGATATATACATCGACATCTGCTGGAACTGGCTTGTTGGCGAATGTGACGACAAATACCAAATTGTGCTGCGATCCTCCATCAGCAAGCACTTCATTGGTAAACAACCTCTGCCCATCTCTCTCTATCCATCCAAAGTGAACATTGAGTGGCTCTCTGAATTTTATAAGTTTTTCAGGAACTCCCATGCCCTTTCTCCCCTCTCCATAAACCGTGGAAGTGAAAACCGAGGAGTTTACGAAAAAATCTGCTTTAACAGATACGGCGATATCATAATCAATCCAGTTGTTTGGGTTTTCTGGATCTGATGATGGCAAATCAGACCAGCCAGCAACTGAAAAGGTTTCACAAGTCACATTCCCTGTTCTCGCTGTTGTTGGCTTGCCAAATCTGCTCCACTTGAGAGGTATGAATGCGTTGCTTAAAACTCTAAAATAGGTTTGATTACCTAGTTCAAGTTGCAGGGTGGTATCATTTGTAAATACGAGCCCGCCTTTAATTATCTTTACGGGGCTGCTCCAGTAGGGTATTGACGTGGATCCCTCTTCAGAAAAACGCAATGGCCTGTGGATCTTGACATCTATTGCTGTATTTTGAGACATGGGGACATAAGTGGAATTTGGTAAAGACCCGTATCCAGATCCATCATCTATATAACAACTCTTAAAATTATCTGTGTTTATGTTTTGATCGCTTTGCTCTAATGACGTTACATCTCTAACAACTCTGAATATCGCACTCTGTTCTCCATCGCTATATATAATTTGGGCATTTCTGTATCCAAAAGATTGCACTGGACCGTCAGCATAAATTGCTGCTGTTTGTAAAGAATTTTCAACTACAGGGTCTTCTACATCTTCATTTTGGAAAGGAATCAAGCATGCCATGGCGCTTTCGTGAGCCGACTGACCAGATAGAGAAACACTAGCTTTTATTACATACTCCTCAGGAACTATATATATGATTGACTGAGAAGTGTCTCCTATCTCGTCGTCTCCACCCAAGAGATTATCATCTCCATTTACTCCGCCTCCAATACCTCCTCCACCTGTTGATGACTCTGTTACTGCTGAGACGACAACATCAGAGGCTGGACCAAAATATACCCTATCTGACCTCCCCCCAACTGTGAAATCCCAAACCCCAAAAGAATATCTTGGGTCATCTGACTGTGATGTTGAATAGAATGGACGATCTCTGCTATTTCTGAAACCTATCAATTCCCATCTGACGGGTGTGCCGTTTGGTACTGGCCTCCGTTCTATATTTCCAAGATTAGATACATCTGGATCTATTATGTAAATATCAGCTTTCTGTTGAGCAACACTGAGCCCGTCAGCAACTGGAGATCGTGCAGTCAAATCAACACGCAGAGTTGGAGCCACAACGGTGTATATGCGCGCCGTTCGCCTAAATCCGTTGATAGAAACTGTCGCGCACACCTCTGCGGCACAAGATATATCAGGAACCTGAATTTGAAGGTCAGCCGCCGATATGCTTCCAGTCATAAATCCGTTCACCGAAGCATATTCCTCAGTAGCAGTTTCAGGAAGAGGGTAGAATTGAGCGACTGGAGAATTAGGCCTCAATATTAGAGAGTCTTGGTACGTTGCTTCATCAATGATTTTTTGAATGCGCTTTAAAATATCCCACAATCCATCCTTGGGGATATCTATCTGAGCAGCATAACCCAAAAATTTATCATTGTTTACATTAGCGCACTCTTCTTGAACATATCCATCTTCAAGTAGAGCACTTTTAAATATAGGCATGTTAGCATCGAAACTATTTATTACGCAGACAGAACCAGCAGGAAGAGTTTTTTGGCGGTATTGTGCAAAAACGGTAAAGGAAAGCGGTAATTTTCTTCCGGCATAAGCCCCAGCTGTTGTAACTCTTGGATTCTCGCCCGAGGTCGAACCGCACAATGACGGACCGCTAAAGGATGATCTTGGTGGACGCATACACTCGTACATAAGAGAATCTCCCGCACTGCTTGCAATAAATATACTTATTGGGTTTTGAAATGCTATCCTAATTGGCTGGGTCACAAATTGAAACAATCTTTCGGAAAGCGCCGTGGAGTCAGACCCTAAAATGTCTTGAGCATTTCCAACAGCGTTTTGTCTAATTGTAAGGCCAGCACTCACCGAAAAGAGCACACTTTCCAAACATGCAAGTCGCTCGGGGGAAGCAGAGGCAAGGCTGATATCGAAACGTGTCCAACCGTTTGCCAAATTGACTTGGTTGAATTGTACCGTATCTCTAAACTTAAATAACTGCACAGACGCACGTCTAGACAACGCGTCAAAGGCAAAATCTCTTTTGGTTGCACAATAACCTGGAACAGAAACTAATACCTCATCTGATGAGAAAAGGTATTCGGTGTTGATTGTTAACTTGGTCTGGTCAAGAAATATGTTGCCATACTGATCTGTAGTCCTGAGATATAAATATACCTTATCATCAAACCATGCTTTTACATCAAAGAAGCGTCGTGGAAGCAACGGATTGAACCACCTTACGGTTGTAGTTCTCAAATCAATTCGATCGTATCTCAAACCATAAACGGCTTCTGGACCCACCCCTATTGGAGATTCAGATTGCGGGATATCCACCTCTATTGACTGCGGTGGACTCAAATTACCATATCTATCTCTCGCGTATACAGTAAAATACGCTTTTTTGCCTGGTTCTATGTCGCTAATACACCTTGATATAAATTCAAGATTCTGAAAAACATCATTAGCAGAAGAACCTGGACGCTCTGCAATGCAAATCCTGCCAAAACGAAGAACACATGAACTGTCTTGAGACTCACCAACGAAAATCGGATCGCCGCCATTGCAGTTTGGGATATCGGTGTCGAATCCTGACGCCGATTGACAGGCTTGATCTCCATCTACTGAAGGTATAGCATCCTTCTTGTAATACACAACTATACTTGACACATCCGAAGAAATCGGAGGAACCCAACTTAGTCCAACCTTGCTTCTACTTGCCCTTGCCGTCAATCCTGAAACTGGTGGCAATGAGACTAGCGGCCTCTCGTCCTCCAGCACCATTCGCGGTGTGTACTGAAACAGCCCGCTGTCTTCTGGAGCGGAAAAGTCGCTGCTGCCTTCGCCAGGAGATGAGAAAATCCTGAAGAAATGTCTCATGCACCCCCAAATTAATACTCCCCTCTGTCCGTGTGACCCAGATGTCAATGGACTATCAAAGTCATCATTAAACATGAACTCATGCTCACCGATACCAAGCACCTCATCAATAACCGTGTCTCCCTGATCAATATCACAAGGCCCAACATCGTCCCCCATAGCCATGCGAACTTTTAAGTCGCTTGAAGGTGTATCACCAGGAGAAGTACCGCCATGGCCCCAATCAACAGGTGCTGAATAAGAGCCTATATTTGATGCTCCTGCAATATCTTCATTAAGAACTCGCAGGTGTCCTAATTCTTTGGTTCTCTTTATTTGTATGCGAACCATTCCGTCTTTACCAACTGCATGAGGTCCAACAAACCAACTGAGCACAACGGCTCTGTCTCCATTATCAGACAAAACACCGGCAGACAAAGAAGACTGAACATTATCGCTCAAGAAAGATGCATGAACAGAAAGCTCGGAAACCCTGCCAAACCATCCGCCCAAAACCCCACCTGGATCAGCGCCGACAAACACGCTACCAACATAAAAAGACTGGACAGTATTGCAGGGTATTTCTACGAAATCGGAGCCAACATACAGTCTGATCGCTGACAACTCCCTTGAATAAGACCAGGCAACCCTGTGCCAGTTGTCGGCACTCATAGGAATACTCAAAGAATTGCCTGCCCAGGAGCCATGAACTTGGGATCCATCCCAATAAATTATCAGTGGATTTCCATTAACAACAGAATGAATGATAGTCTTGTTCCCTAGAGAAGATGTTCCATAAATCCATATTGCAAAAGTAAGATCTCCAACTATGTTACCGACATCGGAGTTTGTCTTTACATATTGATCCCTGCCATTGAGCCGCAACGCAAAGCCCTTGCCTGTACCGGTCGGTGTCGGTGGAGACTGACTACCTTCAACCCACAACGGCGGCACAGCCCCATAAACAACAGACGCGTGATTGCTGCTGTATGAAAAATCATACAACTTTTCTCCTCCACCCTCGTCCATGTGCAGTATCAAGGCTGCATCTTGAGACCTCTTGACCCCAGTTCCGACCATCTCCTTGCCGATCAAGCTTTTGATTCCAGGTGGTCTTGGGCCGCCCATCGGAACACGAATGTAACTAGCTACCCCAAAAACACCACGAGAATCGTATGGGTAAATGCCGTAATACACATAGGATACGCCGTTAGGAGCGATGTTAACATGCCTGTCGACAAGTCCATTTGCGACTATGTCTCCATCTGTGGGTGATACAGGATAGCGGTCGTATCTTCGGACAACCTGCACTCCATAAAAATCAGTTCCTTCATCCCTGAACGCCCCACCCTTGGCAATAACAGGGTTTGAAGGGGTAGATATTTGCTCCTCCGTTGCAGCAAACCACTCAACCTTTATTGGGTCGCCCTGAAAGGTGGATATGACAGAATTGACACGACCTGGATATGCATTATCTATCGCAGATAATATATTGGAAGCTACATCATATCTTGCCTTACTATTGTCTGACCAACTCATAGAACCACTCTGATCAACAACAAAAACTACCGTTCTTTCTGGAAGGTTGAGAGCCAAGCCATCATCTACAGATGCAGTATTGGTGAATTTTGGCTTCAGAGATGGATTGTCAAAATCAGTTATTGTGATTGCTTTTTGAATGGCAGGACTTGTCTGTATGCAGACATCAGAAGACGATGATTCTGCATACACTCGGATAGCCATCCTGTTAGGAACTTCAGAAGTGCCACTAGGGCTATAAATCAGTGTTTTAGTTGCCTGATCAGATGCAGATACGGCATCTTCATCCCAAACAAAATAACGAGAAGGACTTGCCGGGCTTTGGGTTACAGCAATGCCAAATTTAATTGGCATAACGGGAACACCAAACCCAGGAAGTGATCGTAAGTTAAAATTGACCCATCCATCTTCGGCATACGGGGTGACATCAGACTCCACTCCCACTATCGGGTATTCGCCAATAACTTCGGATTCATCTGTGACCTCTAGAATCTTGACATGGATAGTGGTGTAATTTGAAGAAAAATTATCTATAATAGTGTTTTCATTGAAGTCAGACACAACATTGTCATTAATGATCGCAAATACTCCGCCATTAGCAACGGTGTGTGTAGAGATTATGGCAGCTTGATTCTGCTCCTCTGACAAAAGATCTTCAACTGCAATAATAAAGCAATCCGCCGCATAGCCGTTACCGTAAAACACCATCTCCATATCTTGCTCGCCTGCCTCAGGAGGAAGCCAAGCAAGCTTGATCCAAACCCATTCAGGATTTCCAGCGTTTATTATGTCTTCAGGGGAGATTTGAATGCTGCTAAATGTCGAACTACCACATTTAACAACCACCCTAATATTTTGCAACACTGTATAAGGCGATATGCGCACAAATAAATTGTGGCGTATCGATGTAGAGGCATTGATTCTATATCGGCAAACAGATGGCAAACCAGAATCTTCAAAAAACATATCAAAAGAACATGAACCATATGCCTCTGGGTAGTCAAATCTAAATCTAGAAGCATGGTCGCCAAATTCAAAATCTACAACATTCCCAACATCAATATATGTCTTCCCAGAAACAAGGATTGGGGCGCCATGTCCAGCTCCACCAACGCCATGCAGATGCAGGGAAATTCTAGAAAATTTTTGAAATGTCATGTCTAAGCTTGTATTTCTGAAAAATTTGCCTTCACCCTCGCCATATGATTTATCGATATTTTACACGATTCGGGAACAGAAATCTCACATCGTTCTCGTGGGGTGCTTCATACAGATGTATCGTTTATTTCTGGTATTTCAGACACCTTCGGACACCGAAATTACCAATTTAGGTATTCTTGTTGGCGGGGCGATTTCCAAAAGTGGTTGAGGGGGTGGCGTGGCCTGGCTAGAACTCGAAGATCCCGACTGGGAACAGCAGTCTGCTGGGATATTTATCAAATTAAAACCAACAAGAAATTCGCATACAGCCAACTGAGAGAACTCAAAATTTACTATTGAGAAACCAGAGCAGGGGCCACTAAAGGTCGCCAAAGAAACATATGGATTGCTGATATTGATCTGACTAGTGCCAAGCTGAGCAGACAGAGCGGAAAACATATCTATGACCTGATTTTTTCCATATGTTCCCGTGAAAGATCCACTTATGCATCTTGCAGTCACGCTCAAAACAGCCCCATCATTGAGTCTGTCTAACTCGCTAATCATCCTCTCTACATCAAGAAAAACATCAGAGGATATGCATGGCGTCACATAAGCAGAGCTGCTTGAAGAAGAACTGCTCGAGGAAGAACTGCTCAAGGAAGATGATGAAGAAGAAGAACTCTTGCTGGAGGAAGAAGAACTGCTCGAGGAAGAACTGCTCAAGGAAGATGATGAAGAAGAAGAACTC
>Ga0169931_10000617_pt1 | contig 59222 bp, 49 predicted proteins | sample Kivu_15m_20L_FD_129675 | JGI IMG/M metagenome (GOLD analysis project Ga0169931, IMG submission 129675) | Freshwater microbial communities from Lake Kivu, Western Province, Rwanda to study Microbial Dark Matter (Phase II) - Kivu_15m_20L... | ecosystem: Environmental > Aquatic > Freshwater > Lake...
AAAAAAGAGCCATTGCGTACCTTCACGGAACTCTCTCCTATCACGGGCCAGGCAGTTCAGATTCTCGATGGGCGATATGGACCCTATGTGACCGATGGCGCATCGAATGCTTCGCTGCCCAAAGAGACGTCGGCGGACGGGCTTTCATGGGAATCGGCGCTCGAATTACTTGCCGCACGGGCCGCACGTGCTCCGAAGAAAGGTGCGGGACGAGGAAAAAAAGTCGCTGCAGTAGGGCCGAAAGGGGTTGCCCGAAAAAAGACTGCGACCAAGAAGGGGAGTGGTGTGAAGAAAGCTGCGAAGAAAAGAACGACCAAGCGGGTCGCGAAAAAGAGCGGAGCGGCATCGAAGCGATCGGCGAAAAAGGGGCAAGAAAATGGATAGTGCCGGAGAGGGTCAAACCCCTTTTCGGATCGGCTCTGAGAAAAATTCTTCTACGCCCCCTCCGACGAACTCGAATCCCTACGCTCCTGCCGCTTGGGAAGGTGAGGATGGGCAGTCCTTGCTGGTAGCTCCGCCGTTTCAATCACGCGCCCCCTGGTCTGGCGGTTGGGGCCTGATGACGCTTGCCGTCGCCTGCTCCGTAGTCGCGTTCATGGCAACGGCTTCTGTTCTCGAGTTTCCGCTGCTGACGATTCTCGTGCTCCCTTGTTCGTTGCTCATTGCGCTCGCAGTCTTGGTCCGCTTTCTCCATCACACCGTGATTGTTCAGTGGTTCCTGTACCTGCTCACAGTCGCGGGGTTCGGGCTGGCCACATACCTTTGTTTCGTGCCTGTATGTATGGCAGTCACGATTCCGACGATGAGTCTGGAGTCGCTGATCCCGGGGAGTCGAGGATTCTATCTTGGAGAGATCAGCATGTTCCTATCGCTCACCTTGACGGGGCTGCTCTTTGTGGCCCTCCTCCGCGTCTATTTCAACGCCTCTTACAAGCGACAACGGATGGATGAAATGCATCGCGACTTGCTTTCGGGTCAGGATCATCCCATGAACGCCAGTGGAGTAAAGGGGCATGCAAGTTCCATGAGGAGCGAAGGATGATCCAGCCCGAGCAAAGAATCGTGGATGCTCGGCCACGCGCCTCCCATACGATGATTGGGCTGACAGAGTCTTTATGCCCCCAGTGCTATCAAGTGGTCTCCGCGAAGATCATTACTCGCGGTTCAAGAGTCTATTTTCGTAAATGGTGTCCGGAGCACGGGGAGCGGGAGGATTTTGTTTGCAGCGATGTGTCATGGTGGGACCGTCCGGACGGGCATACGCCGAGCGTCCTCCCCGTGACTCGCTCGACAGGCACAAGCCGCGGTTGTCCGCTGGATTGTGGACTTTGTCCCGAACATGAGCAGCACACGTGCATCGGAATTGTCGAGCTGACAGACCAGTGCAATCTGAGTTGCCCGATGTGCTATGCATCGAGCCTCCCGGGACGCGACCATCATTCTCTGGAAGCGGTGATCGCTTCGTTAGATCGCCTCGTGGCAGTGGAAGGAAGAGCCGAGGTTTGCCAATTGTCGGGTGGTGAACCGACCCTCCATCCCGAATTTGAACAGATTGTCGATGCTGCGCTTCAGCGTCCAATCGATTATGTGATGATCAATACCAATGGCATCCGCCTGGCTAAAGACGCGCGGCTGGTCGAGTTTCTTGCTGCGCGTCGAGAGCGAGTCGAAATCTATTTGCAATTCGACGGGCTTGCCGATTCGCAGACCGTCAAGGTGCGAGGTGCCGATCTGGTCGAGTTGAAGCTTCGAGCGCTCGAGAGGTTGGCCGCAGCGGAATTGAATGTGACCTTGGTGGCGACGCTGGTTGCTCCCCTGCCCCCATCGACCTATGAGGATTTACTGGGGTTGGCGCTGCAGCATCACAATGTGACTGGCATCTCGCTCCAGCCCGCCACCTACAGCGGGCGCTGTCTCCCGCCGGATGATCTCGAATCACGAGTAACATTCCCCGACTGTATTGGTGGTCTGGTTGCGGCCTCGCATGGGATGCTGCGCGAGAACGACTTTGCTCCCCTTCCTTGTGCACACCCAAACTGCCACCAAATCATGTTGGCTGCGCGGGAAGGAGCGAAAATTGTCCCGCTCAATCGCTATCCAAATCCTGCCTTGAGCCTTGATCTATTGGCTGGAGGAATCAGTTTCACTCGCGCGCGTTCGCAGCAATTGATCGCGTCCTTTCTGGATCAGTCCAGCCACTGCGGCAGCGATTGCGGATGCGGCACTGGTCTGCTTGGGGGACTCGATGCGAATGCTGCTCTGGTTTCACTTGGGGGCCTGCCGCCCAATCCGGAGCAGCAGATTCTGGAACGTTTTTTTCAGCGGGTCCTCATGCAGCAAGCGAGCGCCAAAGATCTGCTCCGGATTACGATCACTTCTTTTCTGGACGCCTACAACTTTGATGTCCGTCAAGCCATGAAGTGCTGTACGCATCATGTGTTACCGAGCGGTCATGTCGTGCCTTTTTGCACCTACAATACGCTCTATCGGCCAGGACACCTTGCCCTTCCTCCGCTCGAAGGTTTCTCTCCCCATTCGAAGGAACTTGCGTGACCGGTGAGCGCTGGTGTTACACACTCGCCATGCTGCTGGCCACAGTGGTTGCGGGTTGGATGCTGAGATCGAGCCAGCGAAGGTTGCAGATCGACCCGCGGAAGCGCGTGATGATTCTGGGCGCGGCTTTTCTTGGGGGAACCCTGGGAGCAAAGTTGCCGTTTGTGCTCGGTGCAGCGAGTCTCGGATTCGAAAGCTGGTTAGGAGATGGGAAAACGATTTTGTGGGGATTGGTCGGAGGTTACCTTGGCGTTGAGGCAGCCAAGTGGGCGCTCGGCGAGCGAGTTCGGACGGGGGATACTTTCATCATTCCGATTGCCACTGCGATTGCCATCGGAAGAATCGGTTGCTTGTGCTACGGATGTTGCTACGGAACACCGACGCAGCTCCCCTGGGGTTTGACCTTTATAACGGCCGAGGACGGCGGGACTGTTGCTCGCCATCCGACGCAAATCTACGAGTTCGTTTTTCATCTCAGCTGCGCGGTGCTCGCTGCGATCGGTATTCGTCGCCGCTGGTTTATCGGCAATTGGATGCCGCTCTATATCGCGTGCTATGCCGTTTTTCGTTTTGTGAGCGAGTGGCTTCGGCCGGAAGCTCCGGTGGTCTGGGGTTTGACCTTTTATCAGCTCTCCAGCCTCCCGATTGCAGTGGGAATGATCGTCCTTGTTTACCTACGCGATGCGCCAATGCAGGGGACCGCACCCTCGCAGGAGGCCAGTCCGCACGAGATGTCGCAGCGTAGCGAGGGTACCTTGTAAGCACCAGGTTTTCAGCCAGCACGCTTTCGACATCGCTAGCTTTCGGGCTCGAGTCGAGCGGCAGCGGAGATCTCTGATGATGGAGTACTTCGAGGTTTCCCGGTGAGATGCTGAAGGATTTTTGGAATATGATCGTGGCAATTTTCGAGGAAGACTCGATATCGGCTCGACTGTGTTCCGGCGACTGCCGTCCCTGCGATATAGACCCCAGGGACACTGGACTGCATCGTCATCGGGTCGACTTCCGGGGCCTGCTGCGGCTCGGTCAAGCGAATGCCAATTTGCTGGAAAAGCGTCGTGTCTTGTCGGTAACCAATCATGCAGAGGACATGCTCTGCGGCAACAGCCACCGGGATCGTGTTTGGCGCGGTGGCAGTCGTTGGGGAAAGAAAGACTCGATCGGCTGTGATGCGATCGACTTTTGCACCAAAGATCCCCCGAATCCGGCCTGTTTTCAGCAGCGTTTGAATCTCGGGGAGGAGCCAGTATTTGATCTGTTCTTCGGGTAACTTGAGGCCTCGATAGCACAGCGTGACATCGGCACCGACATGCGCCAGTCGCAGCGCGGCCTCCACAGCGCTATTGCGACCGCCAAGAATCACGACTTGGCGACCGAAATAGAAATGGGGTTCGCGAAGATAACTTTCGACGTGGGGGAGGTCTTCTCCGGGGACACCGAGTTCGTTGGGGAAATCGGTCCCGCCGGTCGCAAGAATGACCGCTCGGCAGTGATATTCTCGCGCGATCCCCTGTCGCTGCGAGCAAACGCGGAGGGATGCTTCGAGGGGTGCTCGAAGGAGTGCTTCTGCGGAGAGCCGGCGAACATCGGTCACGGTTTCAAAGGTGTGAATCGGGAGGTCGAATTGTCGAGCGACTCCCAGCAAATAAGCCAAATACTGCTCTCGCGAGGCCTTCGATTGATCCGGCGTTACGAGCGGGACGCCAGCGATCGAGATCCGCTCGTTACTGCTGAACCACCGCGTCGCTGGAGCCCACCAGGACATCGTCTGCCCGACGACTCCCTTCTCGAGAACGACGAACTGGAGGCCGGCTGTCCGAAACGCAACAGCCATTTCCAGGCCGATCGGCCCCCCCCCAACGATAACCGCGTCGAGGCTTGTTGGTCGGAGCGGCGAGGTCTCGCGTGCGGTCATGCTGGGTACCCCGCGGAGCAGAGAAAAAGAATGAAAAATGGCGAGCGGTGATGCCCCCTGCAAAGCATCGCCTGCGGTCGCCGGGAACCTCTTGGGGGATCGCAAAATCCTGAAACTGCCCCCGAGTCCCTTGACGGCAATCTCCCAAGTCTCGATTCTACCGGAACACGGCCAACTTTTTACACCACTCGCAATTGAAACCATTGTCAAGACCATGAGGAAGAAAAGTTCCATGACCCGTCTGCACCACTGTTTCGTTCTTTTGCTCTCGTTCGTAGCCATGACGACCGAAGTTTTCGGTGATGAATCCGCGGTCCAGGGATTCATGGCGAAATATGTCGAAACTTTCAATGCTGGGGATACCAAGGCCTTGGCGACGATGTGGGCCGAGGATGCGCTGCACCTGGATCGTTCGACAGGTGCCCGCACCGAAGGCCGGCAGGCGATTGCGGAGGACTTGGTCGAGGCCTTCCAGGATGTCCCCGGATCGAAGATGTCGGGGCGTATCGAAACGGTAAAGATGATCACACCGGAGGTCGCGAGGGTTGAAGGTGAAGTCGCGATCGGAACGGCCGATGCGGAACCATCGGTCGTCATCTTCTCCGCCTTGGTGGTCAAGAAAGGGGATGCCTGGCAACTCGCCTCGGTCGAGGAAAGCAGTCTTCCGCAACCGGCCAGCCCAGCCGACGCGCTCGCGGAACTCGATTGGCTCGTGGGTCGTTGGGTTGACCAGTTCGATGGAAATCGGGTCGATACGAGTGTGCGTTGGAGTCCCAACCGATCCTTTTTGATTCGATCGTTCTCGAGTTCTTCTCCCGAAGGGGAAACCCAACAAGGAACACAGGTGATTGGTTGGGACCCTCGCAGCAAGCAGATTCGTTCCTGGAGCTTTAACGCGGATGGCTCTTTTGGAGACGGCGTCTGGGTCCGTGATGGAGCGACATGGATTATTCGTTCAACGCAAACGCTGAGCGATGGGAACGCTGCTTCCGGGACCTATGTACTCACCCAAGTCGACGCGGATTCGCTGACCTTGCAACTGATCGGTCATGAGGTTGAAGGGGAGCCCCAGCCGACAAGCGAACCAGTTGCGATGGTTCGCGCCCCGGAAGAAGCGATCCCTCAAGAGGGGCCAGCGGAAAACGCCCCGAAAGTCCAGCAGTAAAGCTCCGAGCCCCTTCGCTTTTGTGCAGCGAAACAACGAGAACAAAGGTTATGAATCTCCAACATCAATTGAGTCCAATGAACAAAAAGAAGACAAGAAACCAGTGGATTCGTAGACAACTCCGCCGCGGGTTGCTCCTTGGGCTGCTCGCACTCGTCTCTTCCGGAACCCCTTGCGACGCGAGCGGAGGGCTCAAAGGGGGTGGTGGACGAGGGGGAGGTGGAGGCCGCGGTGGCATGGGAGGCGGAATGGGAGGCGGGGCGGGAAGGCCCATGGGAGGAGGCGCGTCAGCGCGACCTGCTCCGCGCCCAAGCTCCCCTAATCTTGGCGGAGGTGGTCCATCGTCCCGCCCGAATCTCAGTTCACCGAATGTGAATCGTCCGAGCATTAGTCGGCCGAGCGTTAGTCAGTCGAACCCGACTCGTCCAGCCCCGTCGGCTCGTCCAGCCCCGTCGACTCGTCCAGCCTCGTCGACTCGTCCAGCCCCGTGGACTCGTCCAGCCCCGGGGGGTTCGGGCGCCGGTGGTTCGGCTGTTGGTCGCCCGAGCATCGATCGACCGTCGCCCGCGACTCGCCCGGCGCCCGGGGGTGGAACCGGAACGACCCGTCCATCATTCGATTTGTCTGACTTTGGTGGCCCCAGCGGGGGTCTGAAGCCGCAAACACGCCCTTCCCCAAATCGACCGACAACGCTTCCCGGTCGAGAACCCGGCGAAGGGATCGGCGGTAAGCCTGGTGGGTCGACGCGTCCGAGTTTTCCTGATCTTGGCGGCGGATTCCCTTCGACCAAGCCAGCCCCCACGGAGCGGCCTGGAATCACGACCCGACCTGGCAGCGGAGGGATTACGCGTCCCGGCGGCGACGGGGTCAATCGACCTGGTGTGGGGGGTGCTGGACGTCCCGGCGGGAATGGAATCACTCGACCTGGTGCCGGGGGAGCTGGCCGTCCAGGAGCTGGGGAAATCGGTGATTTTCTCGGACTCGACAAACCGCTCCGTCCCGAAACACGTCCCAACATCAACCGTCCAGGCGGAGGGAATGGCGGGATCAATCGTCCCGGCCAGGACGATCGCCCTGGACTGGGGACTCGGCCGGGACAGAATGGTGCGGGGACTCGGCCAGGACAGAATGGTCGGCCTGATTTCGACAACCGCCCGATCAACAATAACCGCCCGATCAACAATAACCGCCCGATCAACAATAACCGGCCGATCAACATTGGTCAGATCAACATCGGAAGCAACAACCTGATCAGCAATCGCCCCTCATGGGTGAACATTGACCGAGATCGGTACACGGCGATCAATAATCGTTGGCAGGGGCAGATTGGTGGTCTGAACAATTGGGGAACGCGGTATCCGAATCGGCTTGGGTATTGGAATGGTTGGGCCGATGGGGTCCGTGGAAGATGGGGGTATTACCATCACCATGGCGACTGGTTTGGGCGTGATTGGTGGTATGGGCACCAGCATCAATGGTGTGGTTGGCACTATGGATATGCCTTCAATCGTTATGCATGGAATTACTGGTGGACTGTTCCGACGTACGCGTCCTGCGTCAGCTGGTTTACATGGACCGCTCCGACCACCGTGTGGTCCCAGCCGATCTATTACGACTATGGGCAGGGTGGAAATGTTGTCTATCAAAACAACACGGTCTACATCAACGGTCAGGAAGTAGCCACGGCCAGCGAATTCGCACAGTCGGCGGCAGAGCTGGCAACGGTACCTCCACCGGCAGACGAGAAAGTGGTCGAGGAGTCCGAATGGTTGCCGCTTGGGACTTTTGCCGTGAGTTCTAACGAAAAGGATGTCGAGCCGACGCGAGTCATTCAGTTGGCCGTGAACAAGGAGGGTGTCGTCAGTGGAACGATGTACAACACTCAGACCGACCAAGCGGATACGATTCAGGGGAAGGTTGATAAGGAGACGCAGCGCGTCGCGTTTCGCCTCGGGAATACAGAAAACGTAGTTGTCGAGACAGGACTCTACAATCTAACCCAGGACGAAGCACCAGCGCTTGTGCATTTCGGGGCCGAGCGAGTAGAAAACTGGCTGCTCGTTCGTCTCGAGCAGCCTGAAGAGGAAACCGAGGGGACTCCTTAGAGGAGCCTCTCCGACAAGGGGTCTGACCCTTTGGAGGCAAGTCGATTTCATTGGTTTTTGGGCCTTGCCGGAGAGGGTCAGACCCCTTTTCGGAGAGGCTCGTAGCGATTGCAATCAATTGTCATGATAACGCGAGAGGGTGATCTTTAGTCGATGAAGATCACCCTCTTGTTTTTTACCGAGCGATGAACCGGCTCTGGCTAGAACTCGAATTTATACTTCTCGGTCATCACGCGGCGAATTTCCGCGGACTGCTTTTCAATTGCCTGCCACATTTCCTGGGATTGCGCGGCTCCGTAAGTTCGTTCCTGTTGGCGGATAATCGCATCGGTTCGTCCTTTCTCGCGGTTCGCCATCCAAGGACTGGTGTATCCATATCCATAACCATAACCGGCGCGATAGCCGCCATACCCACCATAACCTTCGTAGTAGCCATCACCATAGTAGGATTGATAGCCGGCAGGGACGTCGTTGACTCCTTCGCGGAGCGAGCTTCGCATCCCCACATTCTTGAGCGCTGTTTCTCCACCGCGGAGCAATTCCGCGACATCCCGTCCGTAGTCGAGCAATTCATCGTCGACGTTGAGAATTGGGAGATTATCGATCTTGCGAGCGTATTTGTCGTACCACATCGCGACGCCGCCTTGAGTCACCGATTTCCCTCGGCCAGCATTCTTCAAGTCGTTCAGCAAAGTCGAAACCGAGGTGTAATAGGTTTGGGACGAGACTCTTTTGAGCGATTCGGGATCGGAATCCGCACTGAGTTTCATGTCATCCATCGAATGTGCCAACGCTGGGGGAACCGCCAAGACGCTCATCACTCGCCGCAGGCCTGATTCGCTGAGCGGACCCTCGACGATCATGGTGTTGCCACTGAACTTTGCTTTCCAATCGGTGACATCATCAATCATCGCACCTTGCCGCTCGAGGGCGCGGAGGAGCATCGCTGGGCCGATTTCCTTCAGCGCCGTAATATCTCCGGCAAAGTCGACGCGGATGGCTCCATTGACCCCCTGCCCGACCGAAACTCCCAGCATCGCACCGCGAATCGAATGCAGGGCTTTGGCGATCTCCGCCTGACGTTCCTTGGGCATTTCAGCCACAGGTCCTTCTTGCAGGCGAGCGAGGATTTCCGCTTCGGAAAAGACCCCTTCCATGTCGAGCGCCATGATGATGGGGGTGCCCACTTTTTCGACATACTCGAAGGCTTGCTGGATATAGGGCGAAAAAGTGTCGTCCGCTTCACGGCGATCGCTGGCCGAGAGCCAACGAGCGACTTCCTGACGGTTCGCAGGGGTATACGCGGCGTAAATCTCTTTCGTCACTTCGACCACGATCGAATCATTCGGGAGGCGGCTTGCAGACCGACCCGCGATGTTGTCAACCGCTCCGCCAAAGCGATTGGCGACCGATGCGATATCCCCGGGCTCGCCCAATCGTACCTGCGCAAGTTCCCAAATCGTCTCGCCAAATTCGAGGTCCATCTTGGCGGCGATAACCACTCCGGTCGCTTTCGGCGTCAAGAATGTCAGCCCCGCGTCAAAAGCCGCCTTCCGCTTCGCTTCCCACCTCCCCTTCTCAGCGGCCGCAGAACCGAAGAGTTTTTCGGTGTCAATAATCACCACCGCATTGGCATCGCTGGGGATGCGCGATTTCAACCCCGCAATCTGTCCTGTGGCGGTCTGAGTGAGACCGCTCAAGACAATCAACGCGAGCATGGGTACATAGACATAAGTTCGCATAGTCGAAAATTCCCGAAAGACACCCGAGAAAACAGAGGATGGGGCAGAGATGAGTGGGCGCAGTTTCATCTGTCCCGGTTTCGCTACTGGAGAGTCGGTCAGTTTAGTTGTCGTTTTCCGCCGATACTAGAGTGATCAGCGAATGCTCAGCTCCGCCGGGTGCAGCGCCCAAATCGTCGGGGGCTGGTTGCCACGTTGCACCGAGTCCTGCAGCAGCAGTCGCACGGTTTCCAAGCTGAAGCCGCGCTGCGCGAGGATGCGCCCGCCTTGCTCGAGGATCGAACGGGAGAAAATCTGCTCTTCGTCGTCGCCCGAGCCAAGCAGCTCCATCAGCGGTAAACCCGATTGCTTTTCCGGTCGATGGATAATCTTGTACGAATCGAGCTGGGCTTTTTTGGCAACGACCTGCAAGCAATCATCCAGACCGCCAATGGCATCCACCAGGCCAGCCTGTTTGGCTTGCGTCCCCGACCAGACTCGCCCCCCCGCAAGGGGTTCTACTTGGGCGACTGTCATCTTCCGCGAGTTGCTGACGAGCGTGAGAAAACGACCATAGACTTCATCAATCGATTCTTGAATGCTCGCCACATCGCTGTCGCTCCATGTCCGGTCGATGGCAAACGCGGCCGCGGAATCGTCCAGTGTGATCGCCTCGACTCGAACACCCACACGACGAAGTAACGATCCAAAGCTCAACTTCATCGCGAAAACGCCAATCGAGCCGGTGATCGTCCCCTGCTCTGCGTAGACCGGCTGGTCAATACAACTGATCCAGTAACCTCCCGACGCAGCCATCGAACCCATCGAAATCACGGTCGGTTTCTTCCCCGCTAGCGAGACGAGCGCCTGACGAATCACTTCGCTGGCCGTCGCACTTCCCCCGGGAGAATTAATGCGAACAACGACACCTGCTACCTTGTCATCGCTCTCCAGTTCACGGATCGTCTCCACCGTTGGCCCAGAGACGATCGAGCCACTGACCGGTTTTTTGCCGTCGACAATATCCCCGCTCAAATGCAGGACGGCGATCGAAGTTTCGCGAACTTTGGCGGTCTTCGTCGGGGGGCCTGCCATGAGCGAACCAAAAAGCTCAAAGAGCGACATTTCCTTCTTGGCTTTGGGAGCTGTCGTGACCCATTCGATCGGTTGTCCAATCGCCGCTTCGACCGCCGCTGGCATCGTGCCATAGGGCGCGAGCTGGTCGACAAGTTTCTTGGCAAGCGCATCTTGAGGAAGCAGCATCCGTTTCTTTTGCAGCTCACGAACCTCAGCCACCGTCATCCCTCGCCCCTTCGCAATCCGCGCGACAGCGGCATCATTAATTGACTGCAGCATGAGCAGATAATGCTGGCGGAGATGGTCGCTCATCGTTGGATTCAAGTACGGTTCGACCGCCCCTTTGAAATCGCCAGCGCGGACCACTGATGCTTGCACGCCCACCAAATCCATCGCATCGCGGTAAAACATCGATTCCATCGATGAGCTTGGAATATCGAGTCCGCCAAAATCTGCCAAAATGATCCGGTCGCAGGCGACCGCGATCGAGTAATGGACATTCGAGGCACTCTCGAGCCATGCCACCGTCCGCTTGCCGCTTTGGCGAACACGCTCCAGACGCCGCGACAGTTCGTCCAGCTGCGCGGGATTCATCTCCAGCTGGCTGTCCGACAGATCGAAGACGATCCCTCCTAAATCCTTTTCCGCCGACAGCTCGTCCAAGTACTCGCACAATTTGTAAAACGACTTCTGCTTGACCGTTCCACCGCCCAGTATCAGGCTCGTCGGGTCGAGCGAAACCGACTGCACTTGATCCACATAGCTGCCCGACAACGGCAGCGTTCGCAATTTCATCTGCGCGACTGCGGGAGCCGCTTGGCTGTCGGCTGGTTCAACCTTCTCCGCGGATGCCTCAGCCGCTGCGTCCGCTTCACGCAACGCGGCAGCCGCTTCCTGTGCGACCAGCAATCGCGCATCCCCGATGAACGAGAACCCAGCTAGCGAAGAAACGAAAGTGAAAACGGACAAACATCCGATCCAGGTGCGGATTCGCGGGAGAGTCATCCAACAGAGCTCCATGAATCAAAGGGAAAAAACGGTTTCCAGGAAAGAAAAAAATTCCACTGTAGGCAATCAGACCACCGCGCCGTCCTCCACGGAAAGAGCTCCATGTTTCGAGCGCTGACCCAATTGCTAACTATACTTCCTCTGAGCCTCCCACGTTTCGTCCACCCGCGTGAATATCTTTCCTCCGCTGCCGAGCCGAGTTTGTTGAGAGTGTTGAGGGGGCTGTGAAAACAATTAAAGGGGGTGGTTACCAGCTCTCCACCCAACCCCCCCGCTTGACCCGTCGGCGAATCGACCAGACAACGGAAATCATGGTCACTGGAAAAGGAGTCTTTCCCTCACTTTGGGGGGGGTTGGCCATGGCGACACCAGCAATTTTGTCGCATCGGGTGACTCGCATTTTGATTGTGGATGATCATCCGCTGATGCGTGAAGGATTGGGGGCGAGAATTGCGCAGCAGCCCGACTTGGAGGTATGCGGCGAGGCCGATTCGGTGACATCGGCGCTGGCTCAGGTCCGGGCGCTCCACCCCGACATGGTGCTTGTCGACATCCAGCTGCCGGACAGCAATGGGATTGCAGCGGCAGATACTCCTTGCCGCGGCGGAAGAGAGCCGTCGAATCGGTCAGGAATTGCATGATAATTTGCAGCAGCAATTGACGGGGCTGGGACTCTTGGCGGAAACCCTTTCCGATGGACTGACGCAGGAGGGGATACCCCAAGCGTCGCTTGCCAGGCGATTGGCGGAGGGTCACCGAACTCTATGGAATTGCCTGCATTTTCCGCTCCAGCGGCGAAGTTTCCTTAAAAGATAATGCTACGGCGACGCACCTTTATCGAATCACGCAAGAGGCGATCAACAATGCCGTCAAACATGCGGAGGCGACGGAAATCCGCATCACTTTGGGGGCTCGAGGCCGGAAAGTCGAATTGGAAATCAGCGATAATGGAAAAGGTTTGCCGGAGGATCAGGAGCCGTCGACCGGGTTCGGCCTGAAAATCATGCGCTATCGAGCATCGATGATTGGCGCACATTTGCAACTCACTGGCGACCGCTCGCGGGGAACACGTGTCCTCTGCGAAGTTCCGTTCTGATCGATCGCCCTCGATGCCTCCAAAATTGGTGCCATCGCCATTCCCATAGAGTACCGTAAGGTAGAGGGGCATTTGCTCGCTCGCGGATTTGCGTCCTTTTTATTTTCCATTAAATCATCGACGTTGGGATTTCTCGGCTCTCCGCGAAGTTGTTCGTAGGGTGCGGCGATCGAATCGCTGACCAGATTCTGAATCTCGACAGTCCACGCGGCGCTGCAAGGGATGTTCAGCAGATCCTGCAAAAACATCGAAGCTCGGCGTCAACGATCGGAGCAATTGGAGGCAAGTCCCCCACTTGATGCCGCCGGGGCTGGCTACCATCCGATTGAAGCTCACCCCCGCAGCAGCGACAGGCCGTGGGATGGCAAGCAGTCACGGAAGCACATTGCTCGCTGGGGATCAGTTCTCTTAGGTGCCGTTTGTGACCATCCTGACCACCCTGTTTTCGCATCTATCCAGGCAACGGCTTGCGTTTAGGTTTGGTGTGGGGATGCTCAGCTCAGTGCTTGGCGGAACCGAAGAATTTCGCGGAGTCAGCTTATGGACTTGAGCCTCCAGCTTCTCGATTCGATCAATCAACGACAGGACGAACGCTTTCACAGCGGGCGTCATCTCGGCTTCGAGTTCCGGGGGTATCTTGCTCATGCAAGAATTGGGGCCGAAAACCGCTACTCATGTCCATAGCAATTTTCAAATTCGTTGCACCGGCCCGTGAACGGTTGCGCGTGGGGATGAGTCATCCTGGCACGATCAGTGACACCTTTCGGTTGGCTACGGAGATGGTGGCGGTCGTGCCGCTGACAAAGGTGAGATAGTCCTGTTCGACACCATCGCTGAAGATGACTCCGCGGCTGGGCATTTGCGACGTGACGATCAAGGGAGCCTCCGGGGTGATCAGCCCCGTGACCAGCGATGCCTGTGACGAGCGGCTAATAAACGGTTCCCGAACATAGTACTTGAGACAATCGGCACGATAATCGAATCGATAAGACTGGCGGGCGTGGCCTTCGATCGGCATTTGTTCAATGTCTTCGATGATTGCCGATGCTCCCGTGAGTATCGACCGGGACCATCCCGTCGAACCGGCGCCGGTTGAGACAATGATCCCGCTGGAGGATTGACTCTCCTCTCGCTGTCGATGCATGATCTGGTACCGAGCCGACGCATGTGTTGCGTATCCAATGAAAAGGTCATTGACGGCAAGGATCGTTTCTCCAGTATTCAAAGAAGCCTGTGCCATGGTGAGTCGATCAACAGCATACTGTCCGGCGGCGACCTGGTTGAGAATCTCGCTACACTGCTCAATGGCGAAAGGTAATAAGACGCCATCGATTCGTATGGGATCGGGATTGAAGGCTAGGAGGGGCTGATCGATGAGGTACTTTGCCGTGTTGACCACCAAGCCGTCCTGACCAAGGACGATCACGAGGTCCTTTGGACCGAAAAGAAAATTCGCCAAGAATGAGCGATCTAGCCATTGACACCGAATCTGGGGTAAGGACGCCTCGAGCAGCGTCCGCGACTGATGGAAGGCAGTGTGTGCATCAGCGTAATGCTCGAATTGACCACCGAGCCGCTCGATGTAAAAACGTGCTTGTGCCTCGGAATTGAATCGCTCGATTAACTCTTCAAGCGCTGTCTTCCGCGTCACGATTACGATCTTGTCAAAAGCAAACTCAGGCATTTCCGTTCCGCTATGCTATGGTCGGTTGCGGCGGCGTAAGCAATGGCCAAAGCCGCGGCTCGATCCCTTTACGCTTCGCCGCGCGGCGGAGCGTTGAGAAGGCTAGCGAGAATCTCCGAGGTGATATTCAATTGGCCGATCTTTTCGGCATTGGTCCCGAGCACGCGCAGCGATTCGGCAAGTAATAGTTTCGCGTCGATCTCTCCGAGGGCTGCGAGCTCTTGCTTTAGAGCCTGCGCTTTTGCCGCCGATTCGATTTCGATCACCTTCCCTCGGTTCTCGGCCTCGCGGAGCATGTTCTGACCTTGCAGGGCGATCAGTTCTGCGCGCCCTTTTTCAAGCGCCGAATCGCTCTCAAGCTCTTTTTCGCGAATCTTCCGCTCATCATCGACGGCGCTCGCGCGGCGAGCCATGATTGCTTCGTCGGCACGCCTCAAAAGTTGTTCACGGAATTCCGCCTCCAAGGCTTTGGACATCTCCGGCGTTGGCATGACTGCCAGTATAAAAACCCCCAAAACTTCGATTCCGAAAGATTCTACGGTGGGGTCGTTGGCCAATCGCTGCGAGACGATGGCAGAAATTCCCTGGACATCGCGAATGCACTCTTCAAGCTTTCGCTTCTCGACCTCCTGATGGGTAGTAATCTGAAGCGCGCTTACAACCCTTTGACCCAGAATGCGCAAGTCCTCCGTGGTATGTTTGCCGCTGGTCGCGTCGATCGAGAGGTTCAGGAGTTTCGCCGTCTTTTCGGGATCCGCAATCCGGTATGTCAACTGTCCTTGGACGCTGACGGTTTGATAATCACTACTAATCTCACTGAAGACAAATGGACAATCAATGCTCTGCGTCGGAACGGCGACAATCTGCGTATTGAATCGCAGATAGAAGAACGAGAGCCCTTGACCTGCCTGCGACTTGCGGCTGCCCACATACTTGATGATGTAATCGCTCGGTTGCCCCTTGAAGTACGAGATCCCTAGCATGCTGTGTTTCCCCGAGAGGCTTTGAGAGCCTATCCGAAAAGGGGTCTGACCCTTTGGAGGCAAGTCGAGTTCATTAGTTTTTGGGCCTTGCCGGAGAGGGTCAGACCCCTTTTCGGATAGGCTCTGAGCGCGAAATGGTTACCGAAGTTTGGAAACGGCGACATGAGGTAAGAGTCTAGTCCGATTTGGACTTGCAGCATACGACTCGCCTTGCGTTCATTCCATGGATCGTTTCGTCGCTCAGGGGTGGTTCTGGGGGGAGCCTCAAAGCCGCTCTGTCGAGGGGGGGGCGGTGCGTTCTTTTGTCTCTCTTTTGTTGGAGTCGCTGATCGATGTTCTACCTGCTGATTTACGATGTTGTCGACGATTATCTGGAGCGGCGAGTTCCATTTCGTGAGGAGCATCTGCGGCTGGCACGTCAGTATGCTCAACAGGGATGGCTCCTGCTCGGAGGGGCGCTCGCCGATCCGGTGGACCAGGCGATTCTCGTCTTCCAGGTTGATGCGATCTCTCGGATTGAGGACTTTGTCGCCCAAGACCCATATGCTCGGCACGGGCTCGTCAGATTGCATCGTACTCGCATCTGGAATGTGGCCATCGATTCCCGCTAAGGCATGTCCGACGGCGACTCTGGCAAGCGGAGCGTTCATTGGTCGCTTCATGAAAGTAGACCGAGTAGAGAAGCGAAAGTTGATTGTCCCGCGGAGTCAAAAGCTCTTCTGCTCTACTTTCTCTTCTCTACTCTCTATTGGCCTTCGGCCAATCGGGTGACAGGGAAGAAAGAAAAGTTCTATAGTGCTGCTTTCGTGTAGCTACTCAGTCATGGCTCCACTGGCACAAGGCCAGTGGTGGCCGAGCGGCTCATTATTCCGGGCCTGCCTGTGCCCGCTCACCATCCGGGCTTGCCCCGGTGGGACGTGGTATTGAAGTTTGCGGCTCGAAATCCAGCGCGCATCCACAACGAACTTGTGGTTCTTGCAAGCGTTCACCGGGCAAGCTCATATCCGACGTGAACAACTTCAAGCAGCATGTCGCACGATTCATTCAAACAATGCCCAAATGCCAGGGTTGGTCTCAGCAGCTCGTCGGCAGCTCGCAAGTATTGAACCGAGATCAACGTGCAACGCTGACCAGCCACGAGATCATCCCTCAGGATTTGAACGATCTAACGCACGGTTTCGGATCAAAGAAGTCTCCATCAGCACGAGTCAACGCGACCACAACGTGATTGCAATGAAAATACAATGAAGTCGGGATGACAGGATTCGAACCTGCGACCTTTTGACCCCCAGTCAAACGCGCTATCCAGGCTGCGCCACATCCCGCTGCGAGGCTGAGAGCCTATCCGAAAAGGGGTCTGACCCTCTCCGGCAGACCCTCTCCGGCAAGCCCCAAAAACCAATCAAATCAACTTGCCTCCAAAGGGTCAGACCCCTTTTCGGATAGGCCCTGGTGAATATGCCAGAACTTGTCGGTTCGTTCAACGCCAGCGAACCGCAATTTCGTCGCCCGCCGCGGGTTTCTACCCTGAAGGTTCAGTTTTCTTCGGTGGAAAAGGCGTTGTGGCCGATTTTTTGCCTCTCTTCGGGAGGAAGACAACTTTTCGAGAGGGCGATACCATACGCGATGTGGATCGATGCTTTCCGCTGTGTCTGGCATCGATCGCAACAGACCGAATTATGGGAAACAAGGGCATGTCATACCTTTCCTTCAGCGATCGCTTGGCCGAGCAGATCGAGCGAAAAAAGTCGGTGGTCTGTGTCGGGATTGATCCCCGAGCCGCCTCTCTTCCTCCCTCGCTGCAACCCTCCCCCCATGCTTCCTTGGGGGAAGTTGCGGAAGCCTATCGGGTCTTTTCGCGCGAGGTCATCGATGTCGTCGCGCCGCTCGTTCCGATCATCAAGCCGCAGGCGGCTTTTTTTGAACAGCTTGGCCCCGCAGGAATGAAGGTGCTCGGCGAGGTGATTGAGCATGCCGTGAATCTCGGCTTGCTCGTGATTGTCGATGGGAAACGCAATGATATTGGGTCAACCGCAGAGGCTTACGCGGCGGCTTATCTCGGCTCCGGCACCAAGAGTGCTTGGGGGTCCGATGCTCTGACGGTAAGTCCCTATCTTGGGGACGACAGTTTGGATCCGTTTGTGGCCCAGTGTGATCGGGCGAATGCCGGGATCTTCGTGCTGGTGAAGACCTCGAATCCCGGGAGTGGCTGGTTACAGGATCGTCCTACCGACGGCACGACGATCACCGAGCACGTTGCGGACCTGGTCCAGCAATTGAATCAGCCGCGACTGGGGGCCTGCGGCTATGGGCCGGTCGGAGCCGTGGTGGGTGCGACCTACCCGCTGGAGCTCGGTGAATTGCGGGCGCGGATGCCATCGGCTTGGATTCTGATCCCTGGATTTGGTGCCCAAGGGGGAGATGCGGGGGATGTGCGAGGCGGTTTTGATGACCGTGGACTGGGGGCTATTGTCAACAGCTCGCGGCATATCCTCTTTGCACATGCACGTCAGGAATATGCGGCTCTTTTTTCTCCTGGGCACTGGCAGCGTGCGGTCGAGCGGGCGACGCTGGAAATGAACGACCAATTAAACGCCGTGCGATTCACCTAGGAGGACGCGGCATGGATGATCTTCTCGAAACCGCGATCCGAGCGGCGCAGATGGGTGCCGAGCAATTGCTGAAACGATGGGCGACGATTTCGGTCCGCGAAAAGGCCCCGCGCGATCTGGTCACCGACGCGGACCTCGCGAGCCAAGAAGCGATTTTCAGCGTCCTGCAGAGAGCTTTTCCTGATGATCAGTTGGTGGGCGAAGAACAAGGAGTGGCATCTCACGTCCCGCGCGAGGTGGCCGCTCAGGGACCAAAGCCGCGATGCTGGATCGTCGACCCTCTCGATGGAACAGTCAATTACGTTCATCGGCTGCAGAGTTTCTGCGTCTCGATTGCTTTGGTGGAGGGGGATCAGTTGCAGGTGGGGGTGGTCCTCGACCCCGTCACCGAGGAACTCTACGTCGCTCGACGTGGACAAGGAGCATCGCTGATTACCGATCGAGGGACACGCGCGCGACCCCTTCGCGTCAGTTCATGTGCGGACTTGCCACAGGCAATGGTTGCGTGCAGTTTTCCCGCCGGAGTTCGTCGCGACGCCCCCGAGGTCGGACAGTTCGTTGCGGTGCTGGAAAGATGCCGCGCACTGCGTCGCTTGGGATCATGCGCGCTGAATCTGTGTTACCTCGCCGATGGGCGGATCGATGGTTACTGGACACAGAGTGTCAAGCCCTGGGATATGGCGGCCGGAGCGCTTCTTGTCGAGGAGGCGGGTGGGAAGATCACTTCGATGCAGGGGACGCCGCTGCAAGTCTGGGAGGCAGACTTCATCGCTGCCGCAACTCTGCAGCTGCACCAGCAACTGCAGAGCGTCGTTACCCCATAATCGCGAGCACACAAGCGCCAGGAGCACGCGGTGGCGAGCTCACGAAGTTCTAGGTTTATTCAAGCGGTTTGAGTGTAAAAGTCGCGTAATGGACCCCTGTCGGATCATCGTAGGCAAAGCCGCCGCTGGGGGCGAAATACTTTGAGAAGGCCGAGAACGCCGGAAGCTCGTTTTTCTCAAGTGCCTCGAGCAGCATTTTGACAAACGGATTGTTTTCGGCCGGTCCACGGAGAAACTCGCGGTTTCGCGGGTCACGCACCAGTTCGTAAATCGGGCGGATCGCTTCTTCCCCGCGAAGATACGAGAAGAGAAAAGGTTTCTTCGAATCCAGTTTGCCGCTGATCTCGCCAGCAATCAGGTCGTAATCGGGAGATGCGGAAAGCCGTGGTTGTCTCCCTTCGAGCGTATCGATGACATGTTCGACCGCTTTGCGACTGTCACTGGCGACTACGCAATTGCCGATCAGGGCAAGGGTCGGTTCCTGACGGCGAAAGTTTTCAGGAAAATTGCCATTCTGGTTTTCATTGGGGGAACTGATGGCATAGACGACCTGTCCACCGTATGAGCCCTTTTCCAGTGTGTTGTCAAAGGAATCTTTGAGCTTATCGAGGGTCGCTTGAGCCTTGGCGATATCCTTGACTTCGATCGCCCAGACCTGAGTGGCGCTGTTGATGCGAATAGGGGGTTCATTCCAGCGGAGAGTGCTGACCCGGCCGGTGACCTGCTCCAAAATGTCAGCCTTGAGGTCGATCTCGGTCCGCTCTTTGAGTGGTTCCTCAACACGCTGTTCGAGGAAGTCGGCCGACTGGAAGCGACCCACGATCCGCCCCAACCCTTCGTAGGTCTTGAGGATATTCCAGTGGAATGTCGCATAGCTGACGATGTCCTCGGGAACCCAATCTTCAGGTTGCGTCGACCCTTCTCCGGGGCGGACCACACTGAGAATCCCATCGCGCGGGGTCTCGAGCAAAACATGCACGTGAACGATCCCTTCAAACTCGTCTTCACCGCCGGAAAAACTGCTGCCACCGATCCCTTTAATCTTGTCGATTTCGAGGTTTTCAAGGATCGGCCAAACGACTGCGGCAGGTCCCCCGGCCGTCTTGATCAACCGCTCGACCAGCGTATAAGGGTCCGCAAAAAACGTGATCTGCGGGCGGGTCTCCTCAGCACCAACGCAGTGGCTCATGACATTCCCAAAGTCCGTGTTCTGTGCGAGTGTTCCGGTCGAACTGTTCTCCTTCCACTTCTTGAGGACGTCGTCGACCATCCCCGGGCCAATCCCCATGATGAAGGTGTTTTCTTTCTCCGCGTAGGAGAAAGGAGGCTGGTTTCCTTGCGTATAAGTAATCACATCGACGCCCGTGACGGTTTTCACCGAACGCTCGATCCGATTGATTGCTTGTTCCTCGGCGATCTGAAATATCTTCCGCATCACCGGAGTGCGATCACCCGTTTCGACAATCAGCACGACTCCTACCGGAAGCCGGTTGCGGCGCGCTTCGATACGAGCTCGAATCGCTTCCGGGGAATTCTCTCGCGTAGTCGATTGCTGGTCATTGCTCTCGCTGGGCGCTTCGGTGGGGATGATTGCGATCGCGACTTCTCCCTGCGCCAGTGTGGTCAATTCTTCGAGCGTCAGGCCTAGCCGGTCACCGACCTGCTGAAACAATTGTTCGACAATGTTGTACAGGTCTCCGACCAGCGGCTTGAGTTGCTCGTCTTCCAGCATCCGACCGACGCTGCTTTTGCGAGTCATCTCCTGCAGCTCGCTGACACTGGCAATGCGGACGTAACCGACCGTCGATTCGGGAACGAGCCGCGGTGCTGTCGGTCGCTCTGCCAGCGCAGGAGTCGTCCCGATGATGCTCAAGGCAAGCGTCAACCATCCAAGGTGCCTGGCAGATTGTGTCCGCGTGCGAAACATTTTCTGATCCTTTGAATTTAAATAAATGCGAGGCCGTTTGACGCAAATCCTGCTCCGATCCCGAAATCTACTGCTACACTCCCAAAGGAACGAGCGCGTCTCGAGCGGTCAGAATGGAAGGCGTCAAAATTTGCTTGACCGCTGCAAAATTTGCTTAACCGCTGCAATCTGTACTCTGCGAAGCGTACCGAAGTTTCCCATCGCTCAACGTTTTTCTCCAGAGCAAACTCGAAAAGGATCATGATGCTCTTCACTATCCGATCATTTTTCGTTCCCGTCACGGTCTTTCTCGTCATGACGACAGTGTACGAAAGTGCCGTTTATGCCCAGCGAACGGGGGGAAATACCGGAGGGAATTCCGGCGGTAACTCGGGTGGAAACACGGGGGACGCTCCGGGAGGGAACTCGGGAGGAAACACCGGTGGTAGTCGAGGGACGACGGGGGGGTCGTCCAGTGTCAGCGGGTTGCAGGATGCGAACCAAGTCTTTTCCGACGGTGTCCAGCGACAGGGTGCCGTCGTCCAGCGCCAGATTGGCGCCGCACCCGGGACAGGTGGAGCAGCGACCCAGGGAACGCGCAGCGGAGGTCTGTTTGGAGGGTCGGGAGGCCTCGGTGGGCTGGGTGGTCTTGGAGGGCTTGGAGGGCTTGGGAATTTCGGGTTTGGTGGTAATCAGCAGCAACAGCAGCGGCGTGTTCGCGCGCGACTAACTTTGGGCGCGACGGCTCCGCGGGCCAGCACGGCAGCGATTCCCGGTCGGATTGCAAACAATCTAAGCTCGGTTGCGGCGGCGCCGCGGTTTTCTGGGGTGCGAGTCGCGATGGATGGGAGGACGGCGATTCTTTCCGGACGGGTCAGCACCGAGGAAGATAAACGGATGGCGGTATTGCTGGTGCGTTTGGAACCTGGGGTCGACCAAGTGCGCGACGAGGTGGTGATTGGCTCGGAATGATTCCACCGCGAGCATCATCGCTCCGGAGTCTGCCGTTACCGCTGAGGCCACTGTGGAGACCGCAGCGAACTACCGCGTATTCAGCGCCGGGAAACATCTTTCCGAGCTCGATGGTCTCCGCGGCCTCGCGATCTTGATCGTCACGATCTATCGATTCGCACGTGAGCTTCCGACCAGCACGATCGTTGGCGAGTATTTGCATGCGGCGATCAGTTTAGGACAGCGCGGCGTTGATCTTTTCTTTGTTCTCTCCGGGTTTTTGATTACCGGGGTACTGCTTGACTCGTCGGGCCAGCAGCATCGCTTTCGGAACTTTGTTGTTCGACGGACGCTGCGCATTTTTCCGCTGTACTTCTTTTCGTTAGCGCTCTTTTTGTTCGTGATTCCTGCTTTGTGGCGGTCGAACATTTACGCGGAAGCCCAGGCCGAGCAATTTTTCTTGTGGACCTATCTGGCCAATTTGCGAATGTGCTTTTTGAACCAGTGGTGTTTTGGCGCGCTGGACCATTTTTGGTCGTTGTCGGTGGAAGAGCATTTTTATCTGCTTTGGCCTTTGGCGGTGCTTGGACTGGGGCTTAAGCGGACGTTTGTGGTTGCCGTGGTGCTGGCGGGATTTTGTGCAGCGGCGAGAATCGGGTATGCGTCGCTCCCAAATTCAGGCGTCGCCCCCGATGTGGCGAGTGTTTTTCGTTTCGATGGGTTGTTGCTCGGCGCTGCCGTGGCGGCTTTAGCGAGGCTGCCGCAAGGCTTGGAAAAGCTTGGCCTCTATGCACGATGGAGTCTCGTGCCGCTGGTCGTCGGAGTGCTCGGTACGGGATTGCTCTTCCCGCGGATGTGGACGATCCCTCATTCGGTCTGGGCGATGTTTTGGGGGTGCTTCCTAGTCATTCTTTTGACATCCTCGTCGCAGGGCTGGCTGGCTGCTCTCTTTCGGCTTTCGATTCTGCGGCAGCTGGGGAAGTACAGCTATGGAATGTATGTTTTTCAGAGCCCGCTGATTCCGCTGGTTGCTGGCTTTTGGTCGACCGCAGGACTCTGTCAATTTCTTGGCTTTGATCCGCAGACAAGCATCGCAGCGACGCTGATATACGGTACCGGAATGAGCCTGATGACCTATGCGGTGGCCATGCTCAGCTGGCATTGCCTTGAGAAGCACTGTCTGCAACTGAAGCGTTTTTTCCCTGCTTCGATGGGCAACAAAATTGTCAGGGAGTCGGCTCGTCCAGCGGAATACCGCGAGCGATCTGCAGGAGTGCCAGGGTGATGAAATATTCCCCTTTGGCAATCACCAGTGCCGCCTCAGCGTCGGCGAGTGCTTGTTCGTAGATGTTGAGCACAGGGAGCGTAATTTCCCCTTCTTCGAGGGCGATCCGTCCGAAGCGGAGTGATTCCTGCGCCAAAGCAACGTTCTTTTCTGCCTGCTCGATCTGCTGTAGCGCTGCTTGGCGAGCGACAATGATTTTTTGGATCTCGGTCGCAATCTTATCTTGGGTCCACTGGAGCTTGGCTTACCCCCCACATCCTGTGCACCCTGGAGGACGACATTCAGTTCCGGTAGGTAGAGATTTTCTGCCTCGGCAAGTTGGACGCGGAGAACCGAAGCATCATAAGCCAGGACTTGCACTTCCGGACGCTGCTCGATCGCCGCGGCGATGATGGAAGAGGGCTCGATGTTCGCGGGGCTCACCGAAGGATAATCGTTACTCAAGAGGTCTGCCGCCGGGAGCGAAGGTTGCCCCTGCAGATCGCGGAGGTAGAGGGAAAGGGTGACCGCAGATTGGCCAAATTTACGCTGGCTTTCAATCAGCTTGATCTGACGTGAGGCGATCAGGCGTTCGTTATCGATCCGCGTGAACTCGGCCTCGTCTCCGGCGCGAATGCGTCGCTCGATTTGATCCGCTCGCTCGACGCCAAGATCGAGCAAGCGTTGTTGGATGCGAACGTTCAGCCCCGCAGCCACCCAGTCCCAGTAGGCGACTGCCGCAGCGGCCTGTGCCGAGAGCAATTCGAGCGAAAGCTCTGGTTGCGTCCGAGCACTCTCAAGCTGTGCGGCGCGGAGTGCGGCACGGCGATTGTCGATTGCTCGCCCCTGGAGCAGCGGCAGATCGACGCCGAGCTTGAATTCTCCCCCCTCATCCGTTTCCCGCTCACCATACCACGGCTCGAAGAATCCATCTCCGAGGCGATAACCTCCCGAGAGCGAACCCCCGGTGATCAGCGGTTTTTTCAGGCCGATCGCATGCCGGTAGTTTTCATAAAATCCCAGTGGACGATTGATCGATTCGCCCTCAAGCTGGTCGTCGAAATCCCCCCAACGCCGTGGTTACTCGTCCAGCAAACTCCTGCTGCCTGGCAAGCGCCTGCCGAATCGCGGGAAAAGCCACTCGTACCGAAACGATTACATCGTCGAGCGTCAAGGGTTCACCCTCTGCGAGTTCACCCTCTGCCAGTGCAGGTTCTCCATCGAGCCCTTGCGCTGCTCCGGCCGCAATTCCAGTCCGATTCGGCTCGGCGGCGGTTCTTCCGGAAGCTTCGGGTGTCTGGATGATCTCGGGGTTCTGAGTGGTCTCAGAATCTCTCCGAAAAGGGGTCTGACCCTTTGGAGGCAAATCAATTTCATTGGTTCTTGGGCCTTGCCTGAGAGGGTCAGACCCCTTTTCGGACCCCTGACCCCTTTTCGGACCCCTTTTCGGAGAGGCTTTCAGAAAACGGGGGTGTTTCCGTGGCCTGCGTTGATTGAGAGCTTAAGGAAAAACTTTGCGCTGGCGATGCCACGCCGCTGGCGGTTGCCTGGGGGCGTATGTTCGGCGAAGGATCGATCACCAAGGGATCTGCCGCATCGACGCGAAAGGTCGTCGATTGCGGTTCCTGATCGGCGAAAGAAGCCAATCGAATGTCGCTCTGCGATGCCGCAGGAACCGTGGGAACGGCTGGTTTGGCGGGTGGAAGAGCGGCGGAGTGATGTGGAGAAGTCGGGGAATTCGCGGCGATGCGATCCGTCGATGACTGCGCGGTGATCAAGGGAGTGAAGGATCGGCAGCCTAAGGTCCAGAGCGCAGAAATTACGAGTCCGAGGGCGAACCACACGTGGATTCGTCCTAGGCTTGGAAGTCTAACCCCGTTTTTTGCGTTTGAACTCGGCATCCGAACCTTTACCTTGTATCTCCTCTATCGGCTGGGACGGGGGGAAACCGTTGAGCTGTCTCCAGAATTCATAGGCCAAAGAGACGGTTCCAAGCATGACCCAGCCATTGGCGCGAACTCCTTGCCGCAGGTAAGCCTCGGGGGGCCAGGTATTCGCGCGCTCCGGGCGGACGAGAATTCGGAATTGGCCTGTGCCATCATCAGAGGGATCGACAAGGGCGACCTCGCCGCCAAAAGTTCCGATAGCAACTGAGAGCCAGCCGGAGAACTGCAGGGCTGGCCACCCTTCGAACTGGAGACGAACATGGTCTCCCGAATGGACCAAGGGCATATCATTTCCACGGATCAAGAGCTCGACTGCATGGTCTTCGGTCTTCGGAACGAAGGTCAGCAGATGTGGCGCGAATCGAGCCCGACTCCGTTTCGTGGCTCGGTCGCAGAGTCTCCAAGCGAACGCCCGACGAGGGTTCCAGATCGGTGGGAAATTGGTTCATAATGGAAATCCTTGATCAGCGCTCCGATGCGATGACTTTGCCAGGCGTCAGGTCCCAGATGCGATCGGCCCGCTGGCGAATGACTCCACGGCCTGTTGCAATAATGCACGTCCAGGGCTGCGGTTGGAACGTGATTTCCGCCAGGCATTTCTCAAAGGACTCATCGGAAAGCCCATCGAGCGTTCCATCGATACACAGGATCCGCGGCCTGCTGACGATCGCCCGAGCGATCATCAACCGCAAACATTGATCGTGGGACAAAGGGCGACCGTGCGACTGCAGTTTGGTATCCAAACCATCGGGGAGGTTGCGAAGCTCATCGAGCAACCCGACCCGCTGGAGCGCGTCGCGAACGTCGATGATGCGAATGTTCGGCCGATAGAGATGGATATTTTCGGCAATCGTCCCGGCAAAAATTTCCACGTCGCGGGCCAGGCCGATTTGCTGGCGAAGGGTTTCGACATTCAGCTGTTCGATTTCGTTGCCATCGATCAACACTTGCCCCTGGCTTGAACCACGGCGACCGATCAGTAGATCGATCAGCAGCGATTTGCCGCAGCCAGCCGGGCCGACGATCGCTGTCAAACCGCCAACTGCCGCTTCTCCGCTCCAGTCCTCGAGAATCGGCTTCCTCGCCGCCTTCAGTGTCAGTTCGGTTCCAGAAAGCGTCGCTGGGCCAACACCGTCGAGCTGCAAAATACCTCCTCCACTCTCCATCGGTAAATCAAGGAGACTCCCCAGTTTGTCGGCGGATGCCATCAAATCGTAGTAACCCTCCATGTGTTTTCCCATTTTTGCGAAGGCACCGACGACGACGTTAACGATCAGCTCTGCCGCCACCAACTGGCCGAGTGTCAATTCTCCGCGAATCACCAGCCACCCGCCAAGCCCGAGCAGGGCGGTTAACGCGGCCGCGTAGGTAAAGAGCGAAAACCCAGTCTGGCGCAGGAGAATGCGGAAGTGATGCTGGCGATAGTCGAGATACTCCACGGTCAACATATCGCTGCGATCGAGCGCAAATCGATGCCCACCATGAAACGAAAAAGCGGTCGGATTGCGCACCAGTTCCTCAAACCAGCCGGTCAATTTGTGTTTCGATTTCGATTCCTTCAGCGATGATTCCACCGCTCCACGTCCAAGCCCCGTGACCGCAAAGAGCATGAGTGCGAGAAGGATAATGTCAAAACCGAGCAAAAAAGGATGGTAAAAGGCGAGCACGATCATCCCCACTGCCGCCGACACGACAAGCGAAAGTCCATCGAGCAGCAGCGAAGACAATGTCTTTTGAATATTCGCGGTATCGAGGAACCGGTTCACAAGCTCCGGCGTGTAGTGATGGTCCAGTTTCGCAAGGTCCAGCCTTGGCAATCGATACCCAAGGTCCTCCGCCACTCGCGCGTAAATCCGCCGCTGAATTAATTCGGCGACAATCGCCAGGAGCAGACGGAGTGATGCTGCGAAGCCAAGAAAGACCATCAGCACCACTGATAAAACGACGACAGGCTGGAGGTACCGACCAAAAGCGACGGTGTTCACCAGTGCTTCGACCGCAAGCGGTGCCGCCAGGGTCAACACTCCGACCACCAGCGAAAAGATCGTCATCGCGATAATATCTGCATTATCGGGCCGCAGCAGACGCAACAGCCGTCGCAGCGGTGATATCGAGGGTTGGTCTTCCGACCCGCTGACACCAAGCTCCTGGGCCGTCATGCATCGCCAGCGTTCTTGGCGATCTCGTCCCCCTAACCAACGGAGCAACTTCCGCGTCGTCCAGCTCTTCCGCCGAACATGGTGCCCAATCTCCCAAACATCGAATCTCCCAAACTGATACCCGACCAACACCAGCCAGCGCTCCGCGGCTTCATTGGCTCCCCCATCGGCGACATCCCCGGGGTGCAAAACAATCGGATATCCCTGACGAACAAATGCCTGGATGTCCGACATCGTGCAGTCGATCACACCGAGCCGTAACCCAAGCCGGCTTGCCGTTCGGCTCAGCCAGAGCCACAGCTCGTCGTCCGAATCGAGCGACTGGTTCACCAGTGTTTGCAGCAAATTCGCGCGGTCGGTCCGCACCCGATAATGGTCGGCCAGTACCTGCATCAGTTCAAAGGCATCCGCAGCTCGATTTCCCACTCGTCCCGCACCTCCTCAATCCAGCGTAAACACGCTCCACCACCCCCGAAACACTCTTTTCCCCAGCCTACTGTACGCTCTGGAAGTTGGTTAGGCAAAAGCTAATCTGTGTTGCAATATGTTAGAAACTATCGAATAATCAGGGGTTGTGGTGTCCATTCGCTGGGGGTTTTGAGTTGACAGCAGGGTATGGGCGGTCGGTGGGTGGGGTTGAGAGGATTGAATATGTCCGATGCCAAGGGTTTTCGAGTCCCCGGATCACTCGCACGAATTCACTTTCAATATCTCCTTTACTTTTGGCTCGTGGGGAGGTGTGGGACGATTCGTGAGGCGGCCAAGCAGCTGCATTTGACCAGTCCGACGCTGAGCGCACAAATCCGTAAACTCGAACGGGCACTAGGACAAAAGCTGTTTCGCGCCGAAGGGAGGCGGCTCAAGTTAACCGACGCGGGGCGGCTTGCGATGGAGTATGCGGAGCAGATTTTCGGGCTTGGGGCGGAGCTGGCCGAAGCGATGGCGGGGCAGCGTGAGAAGGGTGGATACGTTTTTCGGGTTGGCGTGGTCGATTCGGTTCCGAAGCTGATTGTCCATGACTTGCTGGAACCGATCTTGGCCGAGGAGCCCGGTGTGCGGCTGATGTGTGGCGAGGGGCGAAGCGACGAACTGCTGCAGCGATTGCTGGCGCATGAATTCGATGTGTTGATCGCCGATACGCCTCTTGGGCGCGAGTATCGATCGCGGATCTTCAGCCATTCCCTTGGGGAATCGCCGGTCAGTTTCTTTGCTGCTGCCGGCTTGGCTTCGCAGCTCGAGAAGGAACCATTTCCGGGGTGCTTGGGAAGATTTCCACTGCTTTTACCGCCACGTGGAACGGAGCTCCGCCGGTTGCTGGAACAGTATTTCGACGCTGAGGGGATCATCGCTCGCGAGGTCCATGAATTTGCTGATACAGCGATGATGAAAGTGTTCGGCGAATCAGGCTGGGGCATCTTTCCAGGACCGACGAAGATTCAGCGGGCGATCTGTGCCCAGTATTCAGTCACCTGCATCGGGCAGGCTCACGCGATCAAGGAATCGTTCCATGCGATTACGACGCAGCGACAGTTGCCGCACCCGGCCGTGATGCGGCTGCTTGGCAAACCGATGACCAAAAGGCAGACGCCATCATGATCCTCTGGCGGCGGTGCTCGTACTCAGCACAGCGGTACTCGTACTCGTACTCAGCTCGGTCTGCTCCGGGCGGATAACCAGCGGACACTTACTGCGGTACGTCGCTGACGACATTCCCGTCGATGACCACACCGATGCAGTGTGTCGTGTATTCAAAAGGGTCGCCATCGAAGAGGGCAAGGTCGCCATCCTTTCCGGCGGTGATCGAGCCGACGCGATCCTCGATTTCCAGCAGGCTCGCGGCATCCCGAGTGATTGCGGACAATGCCCGCTCGGGACCGAGGCCATGGGCGGCCGCGACACCTGCTTCGAAGAGCACCACTCGGGACTTCGGGACATACGGCTCGTAGCCACTTTGGAGGCCGATCAGGAAGCCGGCATCCGCTAGGATCGCTGCGCTGCGGAAAGTAAGGTTCTCCCGATCCCCCCCTGCCCTGGCCATCGTAGGATGGACGATCACAGGGACCGCGGCATGCCGGAGCGCATCGAGCATCAGATGCGCCTCAGCACCGCTATCGAGGACGAGGCGGAGATTGAATTCGCGTGCTAGCTCCAGCGCATTGCGAATATCGACCGCGCGATCGGCGGTCACGAGAAAGCGAAGTTTTCCTTTAAGGCAATCGCCGAGCGCTTCGAGTTCGAGATCCCGTTTCTCATCCTCTTTCCCCTGACGGTCGGCCAAATAGCGCTGGGCATCGAGCAGTTTTTGACGCAGCATCGCAACCATTTTTCCTCGTGTGCCCGGGCTTGCCTTCCCCTTTCCTTGAGCATTTTCCCCAAGCGTCACGGCGATTCCCCAGGCAGGTACGACAACCGCTTCGTCAATGGTCTTCCCCGCCGTTTTCACAATCATTGTCTGGCCGCTCAGGAGCGCCGCAGGAGCATGCCCTGTGTGGACGGTGGTCACACCAAATCCGCGAATCCAGGCGATCAGAGGATCATCGGGGTGGTAGGAATCGGTCGCTCGCAGTTGGGGTTGAATGGCGCTGCCGGCATCGAGTTGGTCTTGGTCCTGATCCTGATTCAGTATTCCTGCTAGGCCAACGACGCTGTGGGTGTCAATCAGTCCCGGAGTAACGATCGCTGCATCGAGCGTTTGCATCGCTTCCGGGATCGTGATCTGCGACGCAGGACCGACGAGCTGGATCTTCCCGTCGCGGATCACAACCACACCGTTCTCGATCGGCGGACCATCCATGGTGTAGATTTTTCCTCCCCGCACGGCAATCTCGCCCTTGATCGCTGTTGCCGGTGGCTCACTCCGCAAGGTGCGCGGGAGGAATACCAGGAGGATGACCAAAACCCAAGTACTTAAGTGCGGCGCGGAGAATGGCAATCGAAAGTGTCGGATCATTGATCGGCTCCTTGAGCAGCACAGCACAGGTAGGGTTCGAGGTCCGAGCCTGCACCGAATCCCCCTTCGGCGAAGAGTGCATCGCGGGGGTCAGCGCGATTGAAAGCGCGTTTTCCTTCGACCCATGTTTCCAAAACCTGCGAGTAAACGCTGAGGGGATCCCCCGATAGGATCACAAAATCCGCATCTTTACCCGGTGTCAAAGAACCGATGCGCTCCTCGAGATCGAGCATTTCCGCACCTGCTAAGGTGAGCGAGCGGAGTCCCTTTTCTCGGCTCATCCCAGCGCGGACAGCGAGCGCTGCCATGCGGAGGAAAACTCGTGAATCGGTGATCCAGTCGTCGGTGTGAAATGCGACGGGCACTCCTGCCTTCTCGAGCACGCCCCCGGTGTTCATCAGAAGGTAGCGTGCTTCGAGCTTTCCACCGGGAGAATCGACGAGGATTACGGAGCACGGAACTTCGGCGCGAGCAATCTGTTCAGGAATTTTCCACGCCTCGCTCACATGATGCAGGACCACGCGAAAACCGAATTCTTCTTTCAGTCGCAGCACCGTCATGATGTCGTCGGCGCGGTGGGTGTGATGGTGGACGATCCGCTCTCCCTCGATCGCTTCGACAAGTGCTTCGAGATCGAGGTTGCGTTTGAAAGCGCTTTTCTTTTCCTTTTCCTGCTCCTTCGCGTCTGCTGCGAGCGCGGCCGCGCGCTGCTCTCGATACTCCATGGCGGCGATGAACTGTTCACGGACCAACGCCGCACTCTTGGCTCGAGTTCCCGGAAAAGGAGGCTCTCCTTGCGAATTCGTGCCATTGGCCATCTTCAGCCCTCCTTGCGGCTTGCCATCCTGGTCCAGGTAAGCGATTTCCTCAATCGTGCGTGGCATTTGATCGCCCCAGCGGAGCTTGACATAGACCGTCTGACCGCTGATTAAATGCCCCGACCCAGGCATGATGTTCAGGCTCGTGAGCCCTCCGGCCAGCGCACGTTTGAAACCAGAGTCACGGACATTGATGGAATCGAGGACACGGACGCCCGGTTGGATGGGACCGCTCGCATCGGCCGCACCGACCCCACCGATATGGCTGTGAGTGCAAACCAGCCCGGGCATGATGGTCTTCCCCGAAACATCGATCCGCTGCATCCCAGGAAGGATTTCTACTTCGCTGGCCGGACCAATATGCGTAATCTTGCCTCCTTGGATGATGAGGATTCCCTGCTCGATTTCCGCTCCGTCGATCGGAATCATTTTCGCACCGACAAAGGCGATTGCTCGGTTCTCTTCCGCGGCCCCAGCAGCAGTGGTAAGTGCAGGAGTGGTTCCAGCTACTGTCGTTCCCAGCAGCAGGAGAAACAGGCAACACCTCGGTATCCGAAAACGCGTCAAGGGATGGAAAAAGAGGGTCTTGCAAAGAAAGTGCATCGAAAGGGCTGATCCTGCTTTCCAAGGGAAATCTACAATCGACCGCCGCAATGTTCGGCAGGCGAGAACTCGATTCTAATTCACCAGCGGACCTGTGGAATGGCCGGGATACGACGGAGAAATCGAATTTCCGGGAGGGGGGACCGCGCAAACGCGATCGATTCCGCAGTAAACAACTGGCTCCCCAGGTGCGGCGCTGTAAGGATTAGCTGCAACTGGTCCGCCCCGTCGATTTCTTGCTGAGAGTGTCCAGCGATGAGCACAAGCGGCGAAAGCCCTGGAGCCGAGGAACGTCCATCACCCACCGCAGGCGAGGGCGATTCGGTGCGAGCGAGTGGCCCGAGTGAGGGTGCATTGCCGGCACGCGAAGATTCTCCGGTCCCTCTGAAAACAAGGCTTCATCGTTTCCGCTGGCCACTGGCGGCGGTCGCACTTGTGGGGATCGGATGCGGCGGAATCGCCACTTACTTCCTGAGCACTGGCGGTGGAGAAGCGGCGGTTCAAATTCAAGCAGAGGATCATGCGGCGGTCTTGCGGCTGAAAATCGAAGAGGTCAAGGAAGGGAAAACAGACGACCTGGTGATCGCCGATTTCCCCGTGACCGCAGCCGATCTTGAACCGCTTCGAGGAGTGGCGGGAGTCCGGCGAGTGATCCTCGACCACGAAGATGTCACCGAGGATGTGCTGGAGATCATCGCTCGGCTCCCGGATGTGCGGCAGATCCGCATCCGCTCGACTCAGATCACCGATCGGGCGCTCGGACATCTGGTAGATGCAAAGAACCTTCTCAGCCTGAACCTCCCGAACGGGAGGATTACAAGTGCCGGAATTCGAAGTCTCATGGATGGACCTCGGCTCCGACATCTGCGGATCGGCGGCATCGAAGATGTCGACCCGAGCGAACTGTTCGCCCGGCTGACAAGCCTTCGCGCGCTGCATCTGATTGGCGTCCCCGTGACCGACGAAGGGCTGAAATTGCTGGCGGCGATGCCCCAGCTCGAGTCGCTCTACCTGGACGACAGCAAGGTGACCGACGCAGGTTGGGATTGGCTCTTTGCGAACCATCCGGAGCTCCATGTGCACATCGACCAAGGGCATCATGACCGCGATCCACAGCGCCATTCCCATGGAGCTGCGGACGCAAAGCAGGATGGTTTTTAGGGGGTGTGGTTTTGCATTGTTCTCGCCAATGGGTTAGTCTGACCCGTTTCGGGATGCAAAACTTCGATCTCCAAAGACGTTTTCGATCGAGGCTCTGGCACCCCAGATCCCCTCCTGACAAGCCCACCTGTGCCGTGATGAGACCTGTCCCAAAAATCTTCGTCGTGTTCTTTGCTTCGCTGTGCCTCGCATCCGCGAGCCTCTCGATTGCTTCGCTGCGGCGTACCTCGGCTGAAACGATGCGGGAATCGGCCGTCAGTTTTCTCGACTCGCTCTCGGCCACCCAGCGTGAAAAAACGGTGCTCGCGTTTACCGATCCGCAGCGTGTGGGTTGGCATTTCATCCCGATGAAAATGCGAAAAGGTCTGCCGCTTCGCGAGATGAATCAGGCCCAGCAGTCCGCCGCGTTGCGATTGCTCCGCGCGGCGCTCAGCGAAAGCGGCTATCGCAAGGCTTCGCAAATCATGCTGATGGAACAAGTTCTGCAGCTGCTCGAAGGCCCCAATCGAACATGGGAACGGGACTGGCAGTTGTATTATGTAACGCTCTTTGGAGAGCCAGGTAAGAGTGACCAGCGGTGGGGTTTCAGTTTTGAAGGGCATCATCTCTCGATGAACTTTGTCTGTCAGGGGGATCGGATACTCGACTCGACTCCCCAGTTCTTCGCCTCCAATCCTGCGATTCTTCGTTCCGAAGTCTCCGGCGCACCGCTCCGTAAAGGGACGCGAATCCTTGCCGAGGAAGAGGAGCTCGCGTTTGAACTGATGGCTTCCCTCTCGGATGCGCAGCGAAGTCAAGGCATCATTGCGCCTGAGGCTCCGGCGGACATTCGCGCCGCTGGAGAAGCGCAGCCCCCAACCGACACAGCCCTGGGGCTTGCTGCCAGCGAACTGCTGCCCAATCAATTAAGTTTGCTGCGGAACTTGATCGAGGTCTATGTTTCGGCGATGCCCGAGGAAGTTGCGGCGGAACGCAAACGAATGATTGAAGGGGACGGTTTCGAGAAAATCCACTTTGCTTGGGCGGGCGCGACCGAGCCGGGAGTCGGCCACTACTATCGCATTCAAGGCCCCAGTTTCTTGATCGAATTCGTCAACACCCAGCCGGATGCAGAAGGAAATCCGGCCAACCACATTCACTGTGTGTGGCGCGACATGACCGGAGACTTTGACCTTCCCCCACGTTCCTGACTCCCGCCTTGAAGTCGGTTTTGGACTTGAAGAGCGGTTCGCATCTGCGGCCGGAGCCAAGCACCGCGATTATTTCGCATCGCGGTTTGTTCGCACTCCGGTTTGTTCGCACTCCGGTTTGTTCGCACTCCGGTTTGTACCGGGGCTCAAGACCATGGATGCAGGGCTGGATGCGGTAGCAGCACCGGTGGAGCCGACGACTGCTGGGAATTCGCGTTCCGTTCGTTTTGGAGTTCGGCAACCAGTTCGAGCTCTCCATCGAGTCCAGCGCGCTCGAGCAGGGGCCAGTCTGTTGGCCATCCCCCGGCGATGATCACCGTATCGTCAGCGCTGGCATGTTCGAGCACCCAGCGGAGCGCCACTTCTCGATCGGCCACCAAGCGTGGGAGTGCGGGGTGACGGACGCCATCGAGCCACTCGTGTGCCGCAGCAAGAAATCCCTGCTTGCCGCCGGCTGCCGATGTGACCACGGTGTGATCGGCGAATTTCTCGGCGATGCGACCGCAGCGAGCAAGTTCGGTATCGGGGAATGCACCGGTGACTGCAGCCACCAGCCACAATTTACCCGATCCACACTCGCGGCGAATCCCGCGGAGGACGGCGGCCAGCCGCTTTGAATTCCCCGCGCGATCTAAGACAATCTGCGGTCCACCATCGCCAGCGACGCGCTGCATACGGCCAGGAATTTTCCGAATCGCACGCAAATGTTCGGCGCATCGATGCAGCGGGATCTCCATCAATGTTCCGACGGTTAATGCCGCCAGATGGCAGGGAGCCATGGCGGGTCCCGTGAGTGACGTTTCCATCACCGCGGTCACGTCTCCGGCAGTCACCATGAGCGTTGTCTCGCCGGGCTGCTGGTCGAAGATCTTGGCCGTGATGTCGGCGTCCCGCTGCATCGAAAAAGTCAGCATCGGGACTGCCGCGCGGTCGGCCGCTGCGATTGCGGCGCGACTGTCCGCGCTGACCACAGCCACTCCGCCCGATCGCAACTGACCGAGCGCACGATCGAGCAGCGAGTCATGGTCCGGGGAGCGTGAACCGCTCGTCGCATCGTCCACAGCTGCTGTGTCGCCGAGGATTACCAGGAGATCGATTGGCAAGCTCGCAGCCGCCGAGGAGAGAAGAAAGTCCCTTGAGAGTTCCAGGACGACAGCAGCGCACTGGGCATCTCGAGCATCGCTCAGGAAACGGGCGATCGATTGCAGCTCGATTTGGCGATGCTCGGCGACTTGCTGGAGAACTCCATCGGAGCACCCGAGATCGGTATCGTATGCCGTACGGTACCCTTCGCTGCGGAGCAAACCTGCGGTGAGCAGTGAAGTGGTGGTTTTGCCGTCGCCACCAACGACACCAATGATGAACAGCGATTCGCCTGGAGAACCTTCAAGCAGGTCCAGCAGCTTGGCGGCGACCCCTTCGACATCGGCGACAATGCACTGCGGAAGCGGCAGCGGAAGCAGCTGACTCGTGAGAATTCCTCGCGCGCCGCGAGCGAGTCCCGCACAGGCAGCGGCCGCAGGATCCTCGCATCCCTCGCCCAGGGCTAACCAATCGCCGACGCGACACTCCAGCGGATCAAACACTACTCGCGATACTGTCCAGTCGCTCTCCGACGGTGCGTAGTAGCGACAGTGCGGGAAATGTTCGCGCAGCGAGATCACTCGATCCATCATCGGCCTCCATGCCGTTCCAAGTTCTTGCGAGTGCCACATTCCATGCGGCACGCCTTCATTCCCCTCCGATTTTCAAGAAGAGGTCGAATTGGTCAAGTCGAATCCTGCCGATACAGATCCGCTTTTTCTAAAAAACTAAAGAAACTCCTCACTTTTTTTCCCTAATTTGCTCATTCCCAAGGTGGGGAAACTTGGCTATTTTGCCCCCAGTGTCCCCCGAGTCCCCCGATGCCTGTACGCGGAGTTTCCCTCTTGGATGATTTGGACCTCCAGCAATTAGCGGCATATCTACACTTGACGCCTGATCAGGTGCAGAAGATGGTCGAGCGGAATCGGATTCCCGGCCGGCGGGTCGGTGGCGAATGGCGTTTTTCCGAGGGAGAGATCCATCACTGGTTGGAGGAACGGATCGGCATTGCCGATCCATCGCAGCTCGATCAGGTCGAAGCGGTGCTGCAGCGCGCTGCCACGCACGAGCGATGGCCGCGGATTGCAGAACTGCTCCCCCAGGCGTCGATTGCGATCCCATTGCCGGCAAAGACTCGAGGCTCGGTAATTCGCGAAATGTGCCAGCTGGCGACACAATCGGGGATGCTCTGGGATCCTGTGTTGATGGCCCAGGCCGTGCAGGAGCGTGAATCGCTGCACCCGACCGCGCTCGAGTCGGGGGTCGCACTGCTGCACCCACGGCGGCCGCAAACATCGATCCTGGCCGATTCCGTGCTGGCGCTCGGGATTCGCGCCGCGCCCATTCCGTTTTCGGATGCTGGGCAAATGACCGATATTTTTTTTCTCATCTGTTCCTACGACGACCGATCCCATTTGCGGATTCTCGCCAGGCTCAGCAGGATCATCGCCAGAAGTGAAGTGGTTGATCGCATTCGCAGCGCAGCATCGCCAGGAGAGGTGATCGAGTTGCTTGGCGAGGTTGAGGAAGAGATTTATGGTCCACCTCCTGTGACGGAAGAATAAAATCGTGATCCCCAAGGCCGCCACCTCGCGAATCGACCTGCCCCACGCAAAGTCTTCTTCGACGATCCCCGGTCCGCAGGTATCACCAGCGACATCACCGGCGACATCGCCAGGGCAAACGATCGTTTGGATCGGTCCGCGCGAAGAGTGCGAGTTTCATGAGGCCTATGAATTTTGTGCGACGCGTTCCTCGCAGCTTGCCTGGCGCGAGTCGCTCGAGCATTACCTTAATCAGCCGGCCGAGGGAGTTGGGCGGATCATTGTGACCCGTCGTGATCGAAGTGCGACACCGGAGCGCTGGCAGGCTGTTGTTGAGATCACTCCCGGCGTTCAGCGGTATCTGCTGCTTGGCTCCTTGTGTGAAGGGGAACTGCGTCGCGGAGAACCATGGGAAGGTGCGCGAGCGGTTTACTGGCATGCCTGGAATCAAGTCATGCCGCAGTGGTTTCGTCGTCGCAGTGGTGAGTCCGGGGTTTCTGCGGAGAGATTGACGGTGCTGGGGATTACCCGATCGATTGACCTGGCCGATGCGATCCAGGCCGCGCTAGTACTCGACGGACACGCAATTTGCTGGGCTCCGGCACCTGCCTCAGCCGCAGCGGCGAACGTCGATGTTGTCCTTTGGGACGATACAGCAGCCCCCCCCTGCTCCGCTGCCCAGTGGCGTGCGCGGTGCGCTAGGTTTACTGCCGTACGATCACGTCGAGGTGGTACAATGAAGCCAATTCAGCACCTCTGGTGTGCTGGCTTTCCGCGTTACGAGGATTGGCTCGAGGCGCGACGAGGCGGCTGCCATGCGCTCGTCAGCAAGCCTTGTGGTGACGAAGTATTTCGCTTTCTGTTTGCAGAACTTGCCCGCAGCCGAGCGCCTCGACCTGAGCGATCAGCGGAGAACGGGGCAGACGTCAAACCACTCCCGGCGCTGACCTCGCATCCATTCGGTTGATTCCTCGGGACCCCATCCACCTGGGTCATAGAGTTCCAGTGGTGGAGCGGCGGGGCTTCGCCAAGCGGCAATAATCGGGTCGATAATGCCCCACGCGAGCTCAACTTCGTCGCTCCGTGCAAAGAGACTCGCATCGCCATTCATGGCATCCAGGAGAAGGCGCTGGTACGCATCGGGAAGGTCCCCTTCACTGAGATGCGCAAAGCGAAAATCGAGCGGGCTGGTGCGGATCTTCTCGGCCTCCGGAACTTTCGTTTGAAAGTGCAACTGAATCCCTTCGGCCGGCTGGACCTGAATGACGAGCCGATTCGCATCGGGTTCGCGTTTTTTGGTCCCAAACAGCATGTGCGGAGGTTGACGAAACTGGATCACGATCTGGGTTGTCCGGCACGACATCGCCTTGCCGCTTCGCAAGTAAAACGGGACCCCACGCCAACGCCAATTGTCGATATCCAGTTTCAGCACCGCAAATGTTTCCGTCGGACTCTCCGCCGGTACTCCTTCCTCCTGGCGATACCCGCGATACTGGCCACGCACCGTATCGGTGGCAAAGTCTCCACCTACCTTGGGGCGGATGCTGTGCAGGACTTTCACTTTTTCATCGCGCACCAGCGTGGCATCGAAACGGGCTGGCGGTTCCATCGCCGTAATCATCATCAGCTGCAGAAGATGATTCTGGAACATATCCCGGAGAATGCCTGATTTGTCGTAGTACCCGGCGCGACGACCGATCTCGACTTCTTCGGCCACCGTGATCTGCACAAGATCGATGTAATTGCGGTTCCACAGCGGTTCGAAAATGCTGTTCGCAAAGCGGAGGACGAACATGTTCTGGACGGTTTCTTTTCCCAAATAATGATCGATGCGATAGATCTGCTCCTCGCGAAAGACGCGATGAATCGATTGGTTCAGCCCCCGCGCCGTGGCGAGGTCCGTTCCAAACGGTTTTTCGATCACAATCCGGCAGCGGCAATTCTCCGCCTGTGCCAGTCCCGCTTTCCCGAGCTGGACAATCGCCTCCTCATAGAGCTGCGGCATTGTTGAAAGATAATAAACTCGCTCGGCTCCCGCAGAGGGTTCGAGGGTGCGGAGAAACTCGCCGAGCCGAAGAAAATCCTCGGTCCGGTGCACATCGCCGGCGAGGTAAAAAATCCGCTCGCGAAGCGCATTCCAAGTTTCCTCCGAAAAATGCTTTCCCGCATACTTGGCCGTCGTCTCGGTCAACTGCTGCCGCCACTGATCGTGCGAAAAATCGCTCCGCGACACGCCAACGATCCGCGTATCTGGGGGGAGCTGCGACTTTTGAAACAGCCGGTACAGCGCGGGGATCAGCTTGCGGCTCGTCAAATCCCCCGAAGCTCCGAAGATCACGATCGTATGCGCCATAGCCAATTCTGTGAGCCGTGAGGGGGATTTGAAAAGAGTTCCTTGACTGCTTACCAATGGTTTGTCGACCTGATCGTCACATCTTGCCCAGATTAAAGATCAACTGGCATGAACCGGCGGTTAATTCGTGTGCCTGTTCTCCTGATTGTGACGAATTTAACAGTGGTACCTTGCAAACCGATGGGGACGGTTTGTCGGGTCATGAGGAGGAGAATGCACCGCGTGGCGGTTGATTCTATGAAAATTCTTCAGCGAGGACGACCGGAGTCCAAATAACGACATGAAACGCTCACAATTGTTTTCCGTGCTGGTCGGTTCGATGCTGGCCCAGTTCCCTGGAGTCGTTTCAGCGCAGCAAGGAAATCCCCAAGGGATGCCGCGTGGCGCGGAGACGCTTGGCTCTGGCCAGGGGTATACAGCCCCGCCAGTGAATGCAGCCCCATCAGGAACTGCTGCCCAGCCGGGAACTGCTGCCCAGCAGAGTATCCTGCGAACGGTCGCAGTCACTCCCTCGCATCTTGGGCATGTTGCCAACGCGCTGGGCGTCAAATACGGCTACCTCCCAGGAGTGAACATTGGCTCCGACCCGGGGCGAGGAGAATTGATCATTCTTGCTCCCCAGCGGTTGCATCGCGAGATCGATGCCGATCTGCGGAGCCTCCTGCAGGGGGCGAGCGTCCAGGCGGCAGGGCATACGAGTGTGACAGGAATCGTCTCGCGGCAGTTCCCACTGCGGCAAGTGTCGGGCTACGAATTTGAGGACTCACTGCAGGCACTCAGCGGCCAGCGGCTTGCTTCAACCACTTCGCGGAACGGAGAACTTGTCTCCTTCGAACTAGTCGACCAACCGATTGGACGGGCGACGGTCGAGGTCGATCGACGCGCCAACACGGTGCGTGTGATTGCCGCCGAACCGCTCATTGCTGGGTGGGAAAAAGTCATTCAGTCGATTGACATCAAGAGCATTCAGGCGGGTCAAGTTCTCGAGATGCTGCGGATTCAAAATGCCGAGCCCGCGCCGATCCAGCGGGCGCTGATGCTGCTTCGTCAATTGCGGACCCGCGATGTGTCGGGGGATGGAGACACGGTGGGGGTTGCCGGCAGTAACTTGCGTTACGTCGGAACGGCGCTTGCTCCTCAGGACCCAGCAGCGCCTGCAGGTCAGGGAGGGGGACAAGCGGCGGAGCCGGGGGCTGGCCAAGCCGCACCTGCGGCCGAACAAGGGAATGCCGCGGGGGCTGCCGAGGGGGAAGAGTCGGCGCTTATTAGCGATGTGCAGATTCAGTTTGTTCCCGAGCTCGGCGTGATCATTGCGCGGGGTGCCAAACGCGACGTGCAGCGAGTGATGGACGTGATCAAGGAAATCGAGGCTGCCGCCACGACGACACAGCCCGTGATCGAGGTGATTCAGCTTGCGCATGTTGATAACGAGGCTCTCGCAACCCTCGTCCGTCAGCTGTACACCGACATTCTCAACACGCGGGGATCATCACTCAGCATTACACCCCTGGTGAAACCGAACGCTCTGTTGCTCATTGGACGTAAGGAAGCGATTGACGCAGCGAAGGAGCTGATCGCGAAACTGGACCTCCCCGTTGCCCCAGCCACGCAGCTGCGCGTCTTCCGCTTGGAGCACGCATCGGCGGTGGATGCAGAAACCACGGTACGGAACTTCTTCTCCGCGCGTCCGGGGTTTGATGAGGAGGAGCAGCGGGCGGGGCTGGGAACGCGCGTGCGAGTGATCGCCGATTATCGCACGAACAGTTTGATTGTTCAGGCGGCGCCGCGAGACCTAGCAGAAGTTGCCAAATTGATCAAAGACTTGGATGTCAATGAAGTCCCAACGCAGAACGAAATCCGCGTGTTTCCGCTGCGTAATTCTTTGGCCGAGGACCTGCAGCCCGTCCTCCAGGAAGCGATCACGGGCGCGGGGGACACAACGGGCGAGAACGAGAATTTTTCCCGCCCTAGCACGGCGCTTTCGATCCTCGCCGTCGATCCCGATGGCAGCCGAGTGATTGATTCGGGCTTGCTCGCGGGGGTCGTGGTGACCGCTGACACCAATGCAAACGCGCTGGTCGTACGCGCTCCGAGCAACAGCATGCCGCTGATCGCGGAATTGATCAAACAGCTCGATCAATTGCCAGGAGCTGAAGCGGTCGTTAAGGTTTTCCAGCTTGTCAACAGCGATGCTGCTTCGATCACCACCGCACTCCAGCAACTCTTCACCGGCCAGCAGCAGCAGGGTGGCTTCGGGGGCGGCGGAGGTGCAGCCCTCAACATTCCGATCGCCTCTTCCTCGCGCGAAAGCTCTCTCGTCCAGCTCCGCTTCTCTGCCGACGCACGGACCAATAGTGTCGTTGCCGTTGGCGCGACGAGCGATTTGGAAGTGGTCGAAAGCATTCTAATTCGGCTCGATACTGCCGGCTTCTCCGAGCGGAGAACAGAAGTCATTTGGCTTCGCAACGCCAACGCCCTCGCGGTTGCCGAGGCGGTGCAGAGTTATGTCACGGCGCGCCAGCAGGGTCTGAACCAGCTGCGCCAGCAGCAGGCGACACAAGCGTCCGGTTCGGCGGTTGCGATCCCTGATCTGGTGGACCGCGATTTGATCGTGGTGGCTGAACCCGAGACAAATATGTTGCTCTTGAGCGTCTCGCCGCGTTTTTATGACAACATTCGCCGGCTCATCGATCAACTCGACCGCCGTCCGCCAATGATCATGGTCAAGGTCGTCCTTGCCGAAGTGCAGCTCGATGATGGATTCGAGTGGGGGGTCGAATTAGGTCTCCAGGATTCGCTGCTGTTCGATCGCGGAATCGCAGGTGGGCCAGCGAGCAATCCAGGATTCAATTTCAATGGAAGTGGGACCCCGAATGTCAACACGGCTGGCAGAGGAAACGTCGGAGCACAATCGCTCAGCACTTTTGGATTAGGCAGAACAAGCGACTCATTTGGGTATGGAGGTTTTGTGCTGGCTGCGGCGAGCGACTCAGTCAGCTTGCTGCTGCGATCCCTGCATGATGCAGGTCGCTTGCAAATCCTCAGCCGTCCGATGGTCATGACACGCGATAACACCGAAGCCCTCGTCCAGGTCGGGCAGACAGTCCCGCGACCGGTTGGTGTTGTCGGCGCGGGTGGTGTGACCGGAGTCCAAATCCAGACTGAAGATGAGGATGTCGGCCTGATCTTGCGAATCGTCCCACGCGTCGGTTCCGACGGGTTCATTCGCCTGGATATCGATACCGAACGATCCGCCTTAAGCGATACCGAGGGGATCCCGATTGGGTTCGATGCGAATGGAAATCCAATCAATAGTCCGATTATTAATCGCACGCGAGCGCAATCGACAATCCAGGCATACTCCGGGCAGACGGTGATCTTCGGCGGTCTAATCCAGAAAAACCGTTCCCAGTTCAGCCGCCGTGTCCCGTACCTTTCAAGCATCCCGATTCTGGGGGCTTTGTTTCGCTACGATCGCGAACTTGAGTCCCGCTCGGAACTGCTGGTGGTGATGACCCCGCTGCTTGTCAGCGGTGATGAAGACCTCGATTACATCAAGCAGGAAGAATCGAATCGGATGAGCTACTGCCTCGCGGATCTCGTTGAAATGCATGGCGATGTCGGCTTGGGAGGCGGTTATGGCTTGTGGGGGCCGGCTGTCGGTCCGATCATTTATCCTGACATGACACCGACCGTCGACGATATCGAATTCATGCGTCAACAAGAGTCGATGAATCTTGAATATGGTGAGTTCTATCAAGAGGGTTCCAGCCCGATGGTTCCCCAGCCAGGCTTGCCGGGAATCGATCAGGGTGTGATCCCGCAGGGAGGCGATGACGTGCAAAACTACTGGAATTCAGCCCCTGCGGGTTCGGGTTCGGAAATTCCGGCGACTAGTGGTGCTTCGCGTCTCAATTCGCCGCTGCAAACGCAACCGAGTTTCGCTCCGGGGCAACCACAGCCCGGCCCGGGGACGTCGTCGATCGTGGAACCCGCCTATCCGGTTGTGCCAACGACATACCAAAGCCAAGGGAGTTCAGGGCCAGGGAGTTCAGGGCCAATCAGCACTGGCCCCGTCAATGAGGTCCAGCTTCGTCCATCATCCGCTCCGCGGCCACAGAGAATTCCTGCGGTTCGTTAACCTGCCGCAATACTCGTCAGCGGATGCGGCGTTCGTTCCCAAGATACAAGCTCCATTTTTTCAAGGATGATGCCATGCGAGTCGGTGTGTTGCTGGCAACGATTGTCGTCTTCGCGACGGGCTGTGCGTCGTTTCCGTCGGTCGATTCACTGAAGCTACGGAATCCGCTGAGCAAAAAAGACAAGGCTCCGGAGCCGTATCCAAATCCAGCGCGGATCGCAGTGACCTGGTCCGCCGATACGCTTTCGACACCGGGCAAGACAACGACTCGCGGGTTCGGCGGTCGATTGTTCTTCTACAATGATCGCAGCCAAGCCGTCCCGGTGGAGGGAGAGTTGATGGTCGTGGGGTATATGGAAAGCTCCAACCCTGGAGAGCCCCCTTTCTGCCGTCGCTTTGGGTTCACCAAAGAGCAATTCACCAAGCATTTCAGCCAGAGTGATCTCGGCGCCTCGTACAGTATTTGGATCCCATGGGACGCCGACGGGAGCCCCGTCCAGAAGGTGACTCTGGTGGCTTCATTTACAACTGCCGAGGGACGCGTCATCCAGTGCGCCCCAACGATTGTTGCTCTTCCCGGTCCAAGTCTTGCGTCCTATCAAGCTGCCCAGCAGCGGCGTGCCGAGAAACGCTTCTCTGAACTCAGTGGTCCCTACCCCCATGGGCAACCGTATGATGCAGGTGTCCGGCAGACAGGATTTTCGCCTGGCCCCTACCCCGGCTCTCCCTCAAGCGGTTTCTTGCCAGCCCCGGCGGCAGCACCCTCAGGGGTAACGACGACCACGATACCAATCCGACCAGGGGTAACACCACGGAATAATTGAGCGTCGATCAGCTGGGGAACCGAGCGACATCCCCCAACGAATCGAAACGTGTTGGCGCGATAAAGAGAGAGCCGGCATTGGGGGATCGCGGCTGTCGCTCCAGCGGCATGTGTTCGACCGCGGTTGTGATCACCAAGCAAATTTTGCCTTGAAACTCGACCAGTTGGGGACAAGTGTTTTGTGGGCTCTCCGGAGTCTGCCAGACCTGCTCCAAGGCCCCATCGGCCAGCGAGTATTGTCGAGTTTCACCCCACGGAGCGGGGTGGGGATTGTACATCGAGATAATGATCGACTTGTGGTCCGGTGTGAGGATCGCCCCATCGGGAACAGCATCGTCGGCGGTCAAATCGATAAGTGTGTACGGAGAACCGAGGGTGCCATTTTCAATATCGAGGGGGTATCCAACAACTTTCTTGGTGGGCGAATCGATATCGAGCAATTCCAAGCCATCACTCGTGCGGCGAATCCCCTTGCCATTGCTGCAGATTTGATCGTCGCGGAGGCGGATCAATGCTTGATCGCGTCCACGGAAAAGGTAGAGTCCAGCCTTGCGTGTGGCGAACTGGAGATCTTTCGTCCCGAAGAGAAGGTTGTTTTCCCAGACGATCCCATCGTTGATAATCGTCCCAAAGCGATCGGCATCGATCGATCCACCGAAGGAGCTCCAGTGCCCTGAGGAAACATTAAAAAATCCAAGATGCCGCTCGCATCCGACGATAAACTTTCCAGGGTCGGTGCATGGGAATGCAAAGCCTGGACGACCGGGCAGCAGGTACGATCGGTTTTCCCCTGCGTTCAAATCGAGAATGTTCAGGGAACCAACTGTTGCATTGGCTCCATGCTGGATCGCAACCCAGCTGATCTTTGCGGGTCCCAAGGGATACGGGCCTTCGGGAAGAAAACGCAGTTCGCTGGTCGGAGGAGCAAACAGCACTTGGGCAATTTCAGTTTTTTGCATCGATCGGTTCGGATTCCAGATGAGATAGTTGGCTTGAATACAGTTTCGAGGGCGAATTCACGAGGCCTTGAAGTCCAAAAGATGACACCTTCCTTCCAGTTCGACAAGCTCCAGGGACGAGCAATCGTTGCCGCCATCACTGAACTGCAACACGAGTCCGTCGTCCGCTGGCATGCCGGTCCACTGGAGATTCGTGGAGAAGGTTTGCTGGGCGTTGTATGCGAGCAGCACCAGTATAACTTTTTACTCTGGCATCAGGAGGATCGTGCTCGTAGCCCGCATGCCAGCGATGCAGAGATTGCCGCCGTCAAGCGTGCAATCGACCGGTATAATCAGCAGCGCAATGATTTTCTCGAGGCGATTGATCGCGCACTGGCCGCGGCTCTTGAACATCTCGGCATCATGACTGCGAGCGACGTTCCGATGAATACCGAATCCCCAGGCAGCGCGATTGATCGGCTGAGTATTATGGCGCTCCGGATGTACCATTTGGACGAACAACTACAGCGGCAAGATGTTGGCGACGATCATCGCCGGAGCGTCTCGCAAAAGAAAGCGATCTGCGAGCAGCAGCATCGGGATCTTTCGCTGTCGCTCGCAAGCCTCTTGGATGACCTCAAGGCAGGACGAAAGCGCCATCAGGTCTACCATCCGCTGAAAATGTATAACGACCCTAAACTGAACCCCTTCCTCTACGCTCCTGATTCCCCTCGGTCTTAACTTAAAGCCTCTCCGAAAAGGGGTCTGACCCTCTCCGGCACGGCCCAAAAACCAATGAAATCGACTTGCCTCCAAAGGGTCAGACCCCTTTTCGGATCGGCTCTTCAAGGCTTGCTCGCTGTGAATGCTGGAATTCCCTTTGATCATCTGCTCTTGATTGGGGCTGGGATCGTTGGACGGGCCATTGCTGATGCCCATCTCGATGCCGCGATCCCTTTTGATCTGATTGATAATAACCCGCAGAACTTGGCGGTGGCCGGCGAGCTGCTTGCCCGCCCCGGTTGGAAAGTCACTCCGCATGCCGCTCCTCCGTTTGGTGGTTCTTGCCTGCGATTTACCCAAGACCCGGTTCGCGAAGGGACCAAGACGCTGATCATCGAATCGATTGCCGAGCGGCTTGACGCGAAACGGAACCTCCTTGCCGACATTGCAGCGGCGATAGGAACGGAGTTTTGTTTTGCCTCCAACACATCATCGCTGCGGATCGCTGAGATTGCGGCCGCGATCCGCGATCCGGAGCGTGTTTGCGGGATGCATTTTTTCATGCCTGTTCGCGGCCGCGAGCTCGTGGAGGTTGTCGGCGCGCCCGGAACCGCATCCCGCGTGCTGGAGGCAGTTTCGTTGCATGCCCAGCGGCTGGGGAAACGCCCCTTACGAGTCCACGACACCCCTGGTTTCGTGGTGAACCGAATCCTCTGGCCTTACCTGAACCAGTCCCTCGCTCTGCTCGGAGCGGGTGCCGATCATCGCCAAATCAGTGTGGCAGCGAAGCGGTGCGGGATGCCCATGTCCCCGCTGGTACTGATCGACATGATTGGACTGCGAACGGCTTTCGATGCCGGTCGGGCAGCCTGGCAGGCGTTTCCGAAGCGAATCGAACCGAGCCCCATTCTCCCAGGAATGATTAAGGCAGGTCTCCAGGGGCGATCGGGGGGCGCGGGGTTCTATTCCTACTCTCCCGACCCGATGGCTTGCAAAGAGGATGAATTAACGGCTGCCTCAAGGCAAGTTATCGGCAAATACCTCCGCAACGAACGGACATGGTCCGATGACGAGGTTTATCTCAATCTCGCAGTACCCATGTGGATTGAGGCATTGCTCGTCTGCCAAGAAAAACTCATTCCCGATCGGCAAACCGTTACCGACGCGCTCGCCGGTGGACTTGGATGCAATCCTCCGGGTGGCTTTTGGGAACAGTTTGACCGTCTGGGGATTGAGCGGCTCAGAAAATCGATCGAACTTTTTGCACCCTCCTTCAAAGCGATGAACATCCCCGCGTCCCTCGCACAGTCGCTGGCCCATTCGCGAACACTGCACGACGCTGTCCAGCACTGGCTTATGACGACTCCCCATCCTCATCGAGCTTGACGCTGCGGTCCCAAAAAGCGAGCGCAAAGAGGATGGAAACCCCCATCGCTAGGCCGGCAGGCAAGCCCCAGTATTCCCTTGCTCCTGCCAGCCAACCCTCCTTGGTTTTGGGATCCAACTGGATCTGTTCGCCCCAGTAACCGAGGACGTAATTGCCGACAAGCATTCCCGCACCATAGGTCAGCAAGCCCAGGAACGCCTGCGCGCTGGTGCGAATCTCCTTGGGTGCTTTGCGGTCGGTGTAGAGCTGGCCAGTGACAAAGAAAAAGTCATAGCAGATCCCGTGCAGCACAATGCCGAGAACGAGCATCGCAGGAACCGAGGGAACTAAACCAAAAATCGCATACCGCAGCGCCCAAGCGACCATCCCCACCAGCAACATCCGCTTGACTCCCAGTCGCTTGAGGAAGAAGGGAACCGCAGCCATGAAGAAGATCTCGCTGACCTGGCCAAGCGCCATCACCCCGGCCGTCCGGTCTCCAAAAGCCATCGCACTGGTGAACTCGTAAGTTCGCGCGTAATAGAAGGCCAAGGGAATGCAGATCAGAAACGAGCAGAGCGCGAAAACAAAGTACGCTGGATCGGCAAACAGCCGCAGCGCGTCTAACCCAAGAATCTTCGCCAGACTGATGGGCTCACCCCGACCCTGCGGCGGAGACTTGGGAAGGGTAAAGCTGTAGAGACCATAGAGAATGCTGACGACGGCCGACAGCTGCAGCGGAAACGAAGTACTGCCCGCATCCTCGATCCGTGGGAGGATAGGGATCGGAAAGATGCCGAACATCGATTCGGAAACAACAAGCCCCGATGCAATCCAGCCAATTGTCCCCCAAAGGCGAATCTTGGGAAAATCGTTTTCGATCGATGGGACGTTCTGAAACGTAATCGCGTTGACCAGCGCTAAAGTGGGCATATAGCAGAGGAAAAAAGCGAGCATCACCCAGAAAAATTGTGTCGATGAATCGGTGATCGTCGAACACCAAAAAAGAAATCCTCCCCCGATCAAATGGAGCACGCCGTTGACGACCTCTTTGTTGAAAAGACGATCACAAATGAACCCGACCACCAAAGGGGCAAACAGGGCAGCCCAGGTCTGTGTTGCATAGGTCGAGCCGATGATGCTGTTCAGGTTTTCCTGGCCCGCGAAAATCTTCCCAAGATAATTTCCGAGCGGAACAAAGAACGCCCCCCACACAAAAAACTGCAGGAACATCATCACACAAAGGCGGAAAAGGACAGCCGTCGACATGAGGAGCGAAACCCCAAAGAAAAGGGTGGCAGGTGGAGGGTAGGTTGCACTTGAGCGGAGATTGTAAAGCAACCCATCGCCGTCTGCACCTAGTCGAGCGAAAAGATGATTCGCGCTAGTCCCCGATCACCGCACTAGTCCCCGATCACCGTTCCCATCCCGTAATCCGATTCCGCCGTCGATCCTTCCTGGAAATGGCTCCGCCGAGTCATCGCTAGCGCGATCGAGCATCCAAGCGAATCGTGAAAGGCCGATGAGGTGACCGTCGCCACGGTCTTTCCCTGACTGCGAAGCTCCGTACCCTGAGGAGGGATGCGGGTTCCCGAAAATTTCCAGAGCTTCAGCTTTTTCTGTACCTGCCCGAGCGCATCGAGCCGAGCGACGGTCTCTTGGCCAAGGTAGCAACCCTTGGTAAAGCTGATCGCGCTTGCATCCCGCGCAAGCTCCTGCGGTAGATTTTGCTCGTCAAAGTCGATACCGAACCAGGGATACCGATGAGCGATTCGGCCACTGTGCAGCAATCGCTGGGGGCCAGGCAGCAGGTCCATCGCCACGAGAACACCCTCAAGCGTTTCGGCCTGCTCCCGGGGAACGACCAGCAGCCAGTCTCCCGGCCGTGTCCAGGGGACCTGAAAGCACGTCACACTGATCCCTTCGAGCATCACCGACTTGCAGCACAGCAGCGGGGCCTGGGCAGGGACCAGTCCCCATCGGATTCCGAGCCTTGACCCAGCAATTCCTGGCCAAAAAAGGGTGGCAAGGGAATCGGTGAGATCGAGAAACCGGACATCTTCGCGGATCACATAGCGATCGATATGGGGGACCAAACGATCGAATTGACCGGGAACCGACAGCAAACGCAGCCGACCTTCCAAGGCGTAGATAATGCCATGGCCAAAGGTTCGCCCCCGTCCCTCCGTGATGAATGTCTCGACCCCCGTCCCGACAGCGAGCGTTTTCACTTGATTCGTGGTGAGATTGCCGAGAACCTGGCCTGCATCTTTGCCCTGCATCTCAAGCCATGTGAGCGATGGCATGGGGATAAAAATTTCCCCAGCTTCAAAGCGTTCTAGGAGCGCCTGTCCTGCCTGCAAATCGATTTCCTGTGCCGTGGTCATTTCCAGAGCATTCTTGGGGAAAAAAGGGAACGGCCGCAAAATGGACGACGAGTAAATGGTTTACCGCGGAACACCGATTCCACAAAACTGGGCCGCGCGAATAATCGCACAGGAACGATGCCCGGGGATCAATCGCAGCAGCTCCGATGGATGCTCAATCGCCCCAATTCCGAGTCCTTCGACCTCCTCGGCGGGAAGCCTGCTCAGCATGAGCAATCGCCCTTCCTGGCGGATCTCGAGAATCAAAGACGCGGCAAGAGCATCGCGGTGCTTGTCTTTGGCCAGCTGGGCTTGCAGACGGTCAAAATCGAGATTCGCCGCCAAGCGGTGCAAGGCAGCTCCGACCGGCGACTCGAGCCGCGAGGTAATCACGACACTCCCCCGCGGTCGAACCAGATGACGGGCAACGTGGAGCGCCCGGGCGACATTATCCCAAGTCTGTTGCTGTTGATTACCGTCCAGACAGGCAAAGACCAGGTCCGCCTTCCGACTGATATCGCGCTGCCATGTTGCTTCGATCTGATGCTCTACCGCGCGGCGAATCCCCGGCGGCGAACCGGCGATGACCCGCGCCACTCGCGCGTCGGCCGTTGGAATCACGGAAACAAGGAACTGAACCCCCAGCAGCCAGGCAACCTCACGGGCCTCCTGTTCATCGATTCCAGCGCCAGCCAACGTTTCTTGGCGGACTCGTTTTTGGGATTCGAGATCCGCGAAGGCCGGAAATATTCCCCCCTCCATGACGGCCGGATCGAGACTTCCAAAGGGACGTGCTGTGAAGACCGGAATGACCAGATCGGCATCAATCAAGCGGCGATTGAGGTAAATCGGATCCGCCGCTGCCGATGCCGCAAGATACCCCAGCTGTGCACGATCTTCGGGCTGATGGAGCACAATTTCGCACTGTGGATAGGGAGCAAGCGCCTCGGTGATTTCACGCTCTGTCTGCGAGGTCGCTTCGCTCGAGAGCAAAATCGTCAGGCTTCCAAGTTTTTCCAGCGGCACGGTGCGGACCAGCCCCAGCAAGATCGGAACGATCTCCGGGCAATTCACGTCGAGCGCCAGGACAATCTGATCCCCCTCGACAATCGCTTCGGAAAGCGGCGGAAAGTCTTCCGGCATCGTCACGGCCCGCGCGGCAGCCTGAGCCACATCGATGATCGCTTGACCCCGGTCCGGACAAAATTCCCACGTTTCCATCCCCGCTGAGCCTGGGACTTCGATCGTCTGGCTGTGGCCGATTCCGATTTGCATCGCTGTTGGGGTCAAAGGTCCTCTCCTCCGCGGACGATAAAATATTTCAGGTCTTCCTCCTGATGGACGTGGTTTTGCGATGAGACACCGCCGCACATCTGCACAGTTGATGTATTCAAACCTCTTGTGCCCCCCCACGTCAACGGGCAGGGTGGCTCAAGCCGTCTCCTTCTGCGCTCTCGTCCTTCTCGTTGGCTGCCAGCCCTCGGCGACCAGTCGCGACGAGCAAGCAATAGGCGTCGGGCGGGGCGACCCCGCGCTGCCGCCAGATCGTTCCGCGGAACCCAGCTCTGCGGCACTGACTCCGGCCGTCGACGGACAACGCGGCCGCGACCCCCAAGGACTCGGAGGGGGAAAACAAAGTTCCCCAGCTGCAAAGCAGTTGCTCGCCAAAGTCATCGACGCTTACCGGAAGGCCGACGAGTATCAGGATCAAGGCAAAGTAATCTTGCGATACCGTCGCGGGGGGGAGTCGTTTGTCGATACCGCAGCGCTGCGGCTGGCGTTTGTCCGCGGCAAGTCGCTACTGCTGGGCGCTTACGGAGCCGAGATCCTCGCTCATCAGGGGTTGCTCTCTGCACAGCTTGAAGACCCCGCGACGAATCACTTTGACCATCAAGTGCTCGTCCGACCTCTGAGTGCATCTCGTTTTCAGCTGGCCGATATCTATGTCGACCCGACACTCAACCATTTTGCCTCGGCAGGTTTGGGGGGGCCTGCAGTGCAGTTGGAGCTGCTGCTCTCGCCCGATCCACTGGCAGGTTTGTTCCATGAATCGACAAATCTACAGCTTGGTCCGAGCGACGAGGTTGATGGTCGCAAATGCCAGGCAGTGATCATCGAATCGACGCCGCAGCAGTACCGCTTATGGATCGATCAGGAGACAGGGCATATGCGTCGCATCGAACTGCCATCGCAGAGCGCCGGTCTTGCCGCAGACCCCGCGGTCTCCGATGTTTCACTGACGATTGAACTGAGCGGGGCTCGCTGGAGTGTGCCAAAAGATTTTTCATGGCAGTTGACCCGCCGGATCGTGACGCAGCAGGTCCGGCACTTCGTCGTCCCTCCGCCTCCCCTCGCTTCGCCACTGCTGGGTGAAATTCCTAAGCCCTTCCAGTTTCATTCGCTCGACCGGCAAGTCGCCATTGCTCAGAATGGCAGCGATCGCGAGCTGACGGTGCTCCTATGGATTGTCGACCATCCAGGTTGTCAAATGGCGGCCCAGGAACTGCAACGAATAGCCGAGAAGGTACTCGCGACTTCAATGCCGCAGCGTGTTCGATTTGCTGTCGTCGCGGCGGAGCCTTCGTGGTTTGCGGAGGAAGAGAAGGCGCTGCGCGCCATGCAATCCTGGCGAGTTGGCCTGCCGCTGGTTCTGGACACGAGCGCTGCAGGACGCGATGTCTTTGGAATTCTCGAAGCACCGACGCTGGTGGTGCTCGGAAAAGAGGGTGTTGTGGAGTGGTTTCAGCCTCGCGTCGGGCCGGAGATGGCGGCGGGTGTCCCGGCACTACTGACCGACCTTTTGGAAGGAAAAAAAGTGGGCACGGCGCAGCGCGAGGAGTATCAGATGAACCTCGCCACCTACAACCGCCTGTTGCAGGAAGCGCGCGTCGAAGGAGGACGGGATCGCCCCCAAAGCACCCGCGAGCCGCACGAAAGCCTCCCCTCTCCTCCTCCATAGGCCAAGGAACTGACTCTCCCGCCTCAATCACCGTGTTTTGATTCGCTGACAGTGTACTGCTCGTGCGCGAAAATCCAAAATCAACGAAGTCAAGCTGACCCTGCTACTCATCCGGAACCTCTTCTTAGCTGAGATGAAGTTCATTGATTCGAGGTGATCGAGCATTCGAATCATGTCTGGGCCGCGGGATATCATCCACTGGCCGAGCTGCATCGTCTGCATTCCATTTCGGTAGGCGGCCTTGAGAATACTCAGTGCGTTTCGATGATCGCCATGAATTGCTTTTTGTCAGGAAACGGTAAATTGCAGGATGTTTTGTGAGTAAACGCAAGCGTACATTGAGCGTAATTGATGAGCAAGCCCTCGCAATTTACAGATATTTGGGTTTTCACGAAGTGGTCATGAACCCCCTTGCGTTTTCGAGTTTTTGATGAAACTGCGCTCTGAGAATTGGTGGAACGATCCGACAAACCCGGGGATGACTGCTCTCTACTTGGAGCGGTTCTTCAACTACGGATTGACGCCAAGGGAACTGCAAAGCGGTCGCCCGATCATTGGTATTGCTCAATCGGCCAATGACCTGGCGCCCTGCAACCGCGTTCATCTTCAAACCGTTTCGAGAATCCGTGACGGTGTTCGCGAAGCTGGCGGCGTTCCGCTGGTTTTTCCGATGCATCCGCTCCAGGAATCGGTGCGAAGACCAACGGCGGCCCTCGATCGCAATTTGGCGTACATCGCGCTCGTCGAGATTCTTTACGCTTATCCGCTCGACGGCGTCGTCTTCACAACTGGTTGCGATAAGACAACACCCGCGGCATTGATGGCGGCGGCAACGACCGATTTGCCGTCGATCATTTTCAATGGCGGACCGATGCTCAATAGCTTTCTGGACGGCATTTCTGCCGGTGCCGGAACGATCATCTGGGAGGCTCGTCGACGTCTGGCAGCCGGCGAGATCGATGAAAATGGTTTTATGGCGCTGTTGGCTGCTTCGTCCCCCAGTCCTGGGCATTGCAACGTCATGGGGACGGCATTGTCGATGAATTGCTTGGCCGAAGCGATGGGGATGGCATTACCGGGGACAGCTTCGATTCCCGCCCCCTATCGCGAGCGACTCCAAGCTGGATTTCGTACGGGCGAGCGAATTGTACAGATGGTCCAAGAGGATTTACGTCCATCGAAGATTCTCAGTCGAGCTTCGTTGCTCAACGCCATTCGGGTCAATACAGCGATCGGAGGAAGCACGAACTGCCCTCCGCACCTGATTGCGATCGCACGGCATGCGGGGATCGAATTATCGATGCAGGATTGGGAGACTTACGGCTACGAAGTGCCGTTGCTCGTCAATCTTCAACCGGCTGGAACGGAGCTCGCCGAAGACTTTCATCGGGCCGGAGGCCTGCCGACAGTGATGCGGGAACTTGCAAATGCCGGTATGCTAGATGAAACATGCCTGAGCGTTTCCGGGAAAGCGGTCTGCGATAGCATTATCAATGCTCCGCTACCCGACGGTGCAGTGGTGCGAACGATCCAATCGCCCTTGCGAGAGAAAGCAGGATTTCTGGTTTTGACTGGCAATCTGTTTCAGTCGGCTTTGATGAAGACCAGTGTCATCAGCGCTGATTTTCGTCGGCGTTTTCTGAGTCGCTCCGATGCTCAGGATTGCTTCGAAAGTCGGGTCGTCGTTTTCGACGGACCGGAAGATTATCACGCGCGAATTAATGATCCTGCGCTGGGGATCGACGAGTCGACAATGCTTGTCGTTCGGGGCTGCGGGACGATCGGATTTCCCGGCAGTGGCGAAGTCGTGAACATGCAGCCCCCCGATTCGCTTTTGAAGGTCGGGGTCCACGAGCTGCCGACGATGGGAGACGGCAGGCAAAGCGGAACTTCGGCCAGTCCTTCGATTCTCAACGCTTCGCCCGAAGCCTATGCTGGAGGCGGACTAGCAAGGCTGCGCACCGGTGATCGAGTCCTTATCAACCTCCAATCGCGACGCGTCGATGCGTTGGTAGACGTGCACGAATGGGATGCTCGCGATACATCGGCATGGGATTCTCCGCCGGCCAATGCGACGCCATGGCAAAAAATATATCGCGATCATGTCGGCCAGCTTCAATCCGGTGGTTGCCTCGATTTCGCATGTGCTTTTCGAAATGTCTGTCGCAGCGTGCCACGTCACAATCATTGATTTTTCCAGCAGATTAACGCCTCAGCCGATGTTCGCGACAGCAAGTCTTCTCCTGTCAATGAGCGTGAGTCAAAAAAATGACGCAACCAACATTTATCAATCTCACTGGAAAAGTCGCTGTGGTCACTGGCGGTGCTTCCGGTATTGGATTTGCCATCACGAAACGCTTGGCTGCTCACGGCGCGGCAGTAGAAATCGTCGACCTCCAGCAAGACGCGATCGATTCGAGCTTGGCCGAGCTCAAAGCCGAGGGTCGCCAAGCCGCCTCCGAACTTTGCGATGTTGGTGACCCTGTCTCGGTCGACTCCGCGTTTGAAAACATTCTTCGACGGCATGGACGATTGGATATTCTTGTCAACAATGCAGGTGTCGCACACGTTGGGAACGCGCTCACGACAAGTGCCGATGAATTCGATCGGATTATGCGGATCAACGTCGGGGGAGTCGCAAATTGTTCACGCGCCGCGTTGCGGACGATGAGCCAGGCTGGTGGCGTGATCCTCAACATCGCTTCGACACTGGCTCAGTTTGCGATTCCTGATCGCTTTGCCTACGGAGCCAGCAAAGGGGCGGTTGCGGCAATGACTTATTCGATCGCCAAAGACTTTGTTCACTGCGGCGTACGATGTAACGCTTTGATGCCTGGACGCATTCACACGCCATTGGTCGACGGCTTCATCGCAAAGAACTACCCCGGTCGCGAACAGGAAATGTTTGAAAAGCTCAGTCATGCACAACCCATCGGTCGCATGGGGACGCCCGACGAAGTTGCAGCGTTTTCGCTATTCCTGTGCAGCGACCAGGCGAGCTTCGTGACTGGAAGCGTCATTCCGGTCGATGGCGGGACTCTTTCCATCCGATAAGCATAAACATGTCCACAAGCTTTCGAAATCATTTTCCGCAGCTCGTCGAATTCGGTCGCGGCAAAGCCTCCAGCCTCTTTGCGTTATGCTCGGAGCGCGGTTGGAATCGCCCCTTCGTTGTTACCGATCGCGGAATCGAACGCGCCGGACTGCTGAATGCTCTTGGAGACAAAAAAGAGCTATCGAAAATGTGTAGTGGGCTGTTTATTGAGGTTCCACCTGAGCCGCCTCTGGAAACAGTCGACGAATTGGCAGCGCAGATCATGAACGCGCAAGCGGATGTCGTGGTTGGCTTGGGCGGCGGTAGCGTCATGGATGCCGTAAAGGTTGCGTCGGTATGTGCCCAGCGCGGAGTTCCCGCGCGATCGATTGTCGGTATCGGCAAGGTCAGCTCGCGTGGCTTGCCAACCGTCCTCGTTCCGACAACGGCAGGCACCGGTTCGGAAGCAACGTTCGTCGCGATACTCACCGACAAATTGAGCGGCAATAAGGTCGGCGTTGTCGATCCGTGTCTATTGCCAAATATCGCTATCGTTGATCCGGCGCTGACAGACTGCCTTCCATATCATGTGACCGCTTCCACGGGTATGGATGCACTGGTGCATGCCATTGAAGCGTACATTGCCCGCGTCGCAACACCGGTGGCTCGCGGCCTTGCTCTCGAAGCGGCTGACCGAATCGGACGCGGACTTGAACGAGCGTGTGCAGTGGGATCGGATAAAGCAGCTCGCGACGAGATGGCAATCGGCTCGTATCTGGCGGGAATGGCTTTCGCCAATTCGTCATGTTGCGCCGTTCATGCCCTGGCCTTACCGCTGGGCGGTCGCTATGCAATACCACACGGAGCGATCACCGGATGCTTTGTCGGCGAGCTGATGCGACACAACTTGAGCGCCTGCCGCGAGGACTTTGCCAGTTTAAGTGCGGCTCTCGGTTGGGGACGCAATGACGTCGCGTCTTTTCCTGATCGGCTCGATCGATTAGCTGACAGTATTGGGTTGCCAAGTCAGTTGAAGCAAGTTGAGGTCCACGAATCTGTCTTCGATGAGATGGCCCGCGATGCTGTCGCCAACCGACGACTCATCGATCCCAATCCAGTCACTGTCGATCATGCAGCAGCGGCCAACATCTATCGCGCAGTCCTTCGAAGATGAACTCTATGAACACGATTGAATGGAATCCCTGGATCAACGGCGCGTGGACTCAGGGCAACCGCCGGACGACGATCAAGAACCCAGCAACGGGAGCTGGGCTTTCGGAAGTTGGGCTCGTCGATGCTTTCCAAGTTGGATTGGCTATCGATGGTGCAGTTGCTGCTCAACAGCGATGGAGATCGAGGTCGCCGTTTGAACGTGGGGAAATTCTCAAACGGGCGGCTGCCTTGCTGCTTGAATCTAGAAATGATTTGGCTCGTACGTTGACCATGGAGCAGGGTAAGCCATTGTCGCAGGCCTTAGGTGAAGTCGACTACGCGGCTTCGTTCTTTCAGTGGTTCGGCGAAGAAACGCGGCGGGTCTACGGTCGAATTGTTCCGCATCCCGATGCTTCTCGAGAATTTCTCGTTGAGCATCGACCGATCGGTGTCGCTGGTTTGATCACCCCATGGAATTTTCCTTTGGCTCAGGGTGCGAAGAAGATCGCGGCCGCCTTGGCGGCAGGCTGCGCAGCCGTGTGGAAACCATCGGAATTGACTCCGCTGATCGCCTTGGCGATGGGGCCATTAATGTGTGAAGCCGGACTTCCCGATGGCGTTCTCCAGATCATCCCAGGCTTCGGTCCGGAAATTGGCGAGGTCTTTGCGAAGCATCATGCCGTGCGAGTGATTAGCGTTACTGGGTCGACGCGAACCGGCCGAGCCGTCATGGCTTCTGCATCTGAAAAAATCAAACGTGTTTCCTTGGAATTGGGGGGAAATGCCCCGTTCATTGTGCTTCCGGATGCCGACCTCGATTCGACTGCTGAGCAACTGGTGCGATTAAAGCTTTTTGTTTCGGGCCAAGTTTGCGTGACTGCCAACCGAGTCTTTGTTCATCGATCGATCGAGGCAGATTTTGTTGCGCGAGTTGCCGCAAGACTCTCGCTAGCCAAGGTCGGAAACGGTTTAAGCGATGGCATTGACGCGGGCCCATTGATCCATCAAGAAGCATGCCGTCACCTTGCCGGAAAAGTCTCAGCGGCTGTCGCCAACGGTGCAACCATCGTGGTTGAAAATCAAAGCTATCGTCTTGACGACGATCTGCAAAACGGCAGTTTTTTTCCGCCGACGCTGGTGGTTGATGTCGATGACGGATCGACTTTGGCAACGGAAGAAATATTCGGTCCGGTCATCCCAATCATGCGATACGACGATACACAGTCCATGATCGACCGAGCCAACGCAACACCTTATGGATTGGCTGCCTATGTTTTCGGGGGTGACATCGATCGCTGCCGCGCGGTCGCTTCGAGATTGGAAGTCGGTATTGTCGGGATTAATGAATGGCGACCACTCAAGGCGGAAATCCCCTTCGGCGGCGTCAAACAAAGCGGCATCGGTGCTGAAGGAGGCGAAGAGGGGTTAAGGGAATTTCACTCAACACACATTCTGTCCATTCCCAAGCCTCATCTCTGAAATTGAATTGACGCAACCTTGCAGAGTCGCGATTGTCGGACTGCGGCTCGGTGAACGAATCACCCTGTCATCTTGGAGTCTCGCGGGCGATCATGCAGGTCAGGGCGAAAATGACGTGAACGGTGTCGCGTGCCCCCGGCCCGTGGTCCGTCCAATAACAATTTGACGTTGGCGCTGCGACGAAAGATGAACCCCCGGTAGTGGACATCGCCAGGAGTCCCGGTGAATAGCCGGCGACTTGTGGCGAATTCCACTACCGATCGAAGCAATCAAATGTGTCAGGCCGGTCAGGCCTCTAATCCACCCTGACCCCTTTGCAGCTCCGCGCGGCTATCGCGGCGATTTGCCGCGGGTGCATCGCATGGGGATGGATTTCAAAATCGTCGATGACCAGCTCACTGGTATATCCATGCTCCAGTAACCACTGGTGTGCATAGTGGGCCCAGTGCACGCGAATGATCGGATCTTGGTGCGCATGCTGGAGAAAAAATCGGGTCGATGTCGGGTAGATCACTCCCTCGAGCGGAAGAGCGAGGTAACCGGCGATCGAACAGACAATTCCTAAAGTTTCCGGAAAGGTCAGTGCGGCAGCGATCGCCACGGCACCCCCTTGGCTGTGTCCCAGCAGCCCGATCGAGTGCGGAGCAGCGCCCGCGCTGATGGCGTCGCGAATCGCTTCGTGGACACGCGCGATCGAGACCTCAAGGTTTTCAAAGCGGGGGCGGTTCGGGCCGGTCAAATCGCGCTGGTCATCGCGGGGATAGCGAAACCAAGCACGATGTCGCCCTGATTCCAATTCTAAAAAATACTCCCCGATCAAAGTTGTCGTTTGCATCTCCTGGCAACGACGCAACAATCGCCGCTTGATCGGCTCCATTGTCGTTTCGTCGCAGTCGAGTCCCGGGAGCAGAATGAAATGCTCCACCGAAGCGTGTTCTCCGAAGGTGCTCATCCGATGTACTCTTTGGCCAGCGCTCGACTAAAACGGGCAACTGTCACGGTCGCTGTGCTCACGAAATCGTCTCCTCTACTAGCCTGCCGAATCTTTTTCCGAAACAATTCGACTGGTGAGCCTTTCGACCCACGCGTTTTTGAGGATGACATCATGGTGCGGACCGCCAGTACAATGCTACCCCTGGGAACCAAAGCTCCCTTCTTTTCGCTCCGCGATACGGACGGCCAGCTCGTCAAGCTGGACGATTTCTCCGGAGCACGCGGGCTGCTAGTGATTTTCCTCTGCAATCACTGCCCGTATGTGAAACATATTGCCGCGGAACTTAAAAAGCTGGCTGCTGAGTACCAGGGGCAAGGGATTGCGGTCGTCGGGATCAGCAGCAACGATGCTCAGGCATATCCCGAGGATGGCCCCGAAAAAATGAAGGAAGAGCATCGTGAGCGCGGGTATACGTTTCCGTATTTGTTCGACGCCGATCAGGCGGTGGCGAAAGCGTATCATGCCGCATGTACGCCCGACTTTTTTCTCTTCGATGGCCAGCACTCCTTGGTCTACCGTGGCCAGATGGATCGGAGTCGCCCTCGATCGGAGATTCCTGTGACGGGCGAGGACCTC
>Ga0169931_10000618_pt1 | contig 59154 bp, 34 predicted proteins | sample Kivu_15m_20L_FD_129675 | JGI IMG/M metagenome (GOLD analysis project Ga0169931, IMG submission 129675) | Freshwater microbial communities from Lake Kivu, Western Province, Rwanda to study Microbial Dark Matter (Phase II) - Kivu_15m_20L... | ecosystem: Environmental > Aquatic > Freshwater > Lake...
GGGGTGACGGAAGAGAGCTGAGTGATTGCCTCTTTGATCTTGGCGTGTTCCGTTTCGTTGGCGAGAGCGATGATTTGAGTGGTGGTCGCGCCAAGGAAGAATTTAGATTGTGGAAAGACGGCGGTGAGTGCACCGACCGCGGATGTGCTGCCGATCTTTTCGACGTTGTAAGTGACTGGCTGGAGGTCGCCGGCTGAAGTGTTGAACTGCTTCATCTGTTCGAGGGCGTCTGCGGCGAGTGGCTGTTGATCTTGCCGTGCCATGACGGCGACGACCTTGCCGTTGACGTTGGGCACGGCGATGGCGTCTGGGAGCAGGCGTCCCAAAACGACGGAAGCGATTTGCGGATCCATCTGCTCGGTTGGGTAGACTTTCACCGTCAAGCGGCGGGGATCGTCGGGTTGGCTGAATTGTTCGACAGCCGTTTTCAGCAACTCGTGATCATTCTCGCGGCCCCAGGCAAGCAGCAGCCCTTGCTGGTCGCTGCCGGTCAGTTGCATTCGCGGCACCAGCTGCTGGAGCAGTGGAATAGCGGTGGTCGCGGGCATCGCTCCAATTTTATAGGCGCGGAGGGTGCGCGAGCCGACTCGACCGTTGGCTTGGTCAGGAGTGAATTCCGAGAGGACCTTAGCGATTTCGGCGTGAACTTTTTCTGGCGCCCAAATCAGGATTCTCGCCTGCGCGTCATCGGCAACGACTTTCGCGGTGGGGAAGAGTTGCGTCAAGAAGTCTACGACCTGCTTCGGTTCGGTCGGGCCCAGCGGGTAGGCTTTGAAAACGAACGCTTCGGCACCTTCGACCGGCTGGGCAACTTGCAGCAGGATCTGCTTGATCAATTCGTGTTGAGCTGGCGAGGCGAGGATCGCTAATTCGCCGGGTCGTTTGTCATCCACGATTTTCAGGTCGCCCAGTTCTGCGGAGAGGGAAGTGAGCACAGCGTCAAATCGCGGCCGCAAGTCAGCGGCTAGCGGATAGACGGAGAGCGTTGGGACGACTTGCGGGCGGATACCGGCTTGGAGGTCAGTCAGTGCTTTCGCAACCTTTTCGTGTTCGCGGTTCGTTGCGATTACGGAGAGTTGCTTGCCGACGCGATCGTATTGCGGCTTGGCGCTGGGAACGAGTTGGGTCAGCAGTTCAATTGCGGGAGCCGATTGGGCTGGCTCAAGAGGATAGAACTTAATGGTCGGTTCTTCCTTGAGTTTCAGGCCGGACTGGAGTTGGTCGAGCACTTTGCGGACGGCTGCTTGGTCGGCTTCGGTTGCGACCACGACGAGTTGCTGGGTTACCGCATCCAACGTGACTTGGGCGCGGGGCACGAGCGACTTGATCAAGGCTGTCGAGGAGGTTGCGTCGAGACCATCCAGCGGCATTGTGACGAGGTTCGGGGCGGCTTGGTTTGCTCCCTCGAACAGTCGCGTCAGTGACGACTTAAGGATTTCGTGGTCTTTGGCATCGGCCCAAACGAGGAGTCTTTGCTGGGTCGGGTCTGAGGAGATTTTGGCGTTTGGCGCGAGTGGCGCGAGGACTTCGGTTGCCCGCGCGTGCTCGCTGGCTGCCAACGGATAGGACTCGTAGTAGGGCTTTTCCTTTTGCGGCAACTCAGCAGTGAGAGTTGCGAGCTGAGCAGCGAACTTTTCCTGTTGCTCGGGGCTGGCCCAGACCAACAGGCGATCGCCTGCTGTGTTCGCCGTGATTTTTGCTCCCGGGAATTGTGGCTGGAGCATTGCTTGCAAACCGGCGAGGTCGGCAACACTGGTCTCGTAAGATTTGAGAGCAAGCCCCGATTGGTCGGGGAGTTGAGCTTTCAGATCATCGAGCATTTTGGTGACGAGCTCGTGCTGGCTGGCATCAGCCCAGATCGAGAGGCGGTTGGTCAAATCGTCGGGAATGACTTGAAGCTTGCCAAACTCATTAGGGAGCGTTGCTTGCAGCGCGAGGAACCGGGTTTTTAGTTCCGGTGTCACTTCGTACGACTGCAAACGCGAGGGAGTTGTTCCCTGTTTCGTGCCTTGATATTGGGTGATCAGGTCGGCGAGCGCCTTTTGATCGCGTTCCTCGGCGATGACGAGGAGTTTGCCGGCGCGGTCATCGACTTGGAGCTTGGCCTTGGGTGCAAGACCGGCGAGGACGGTGAGAAATTCGGTGTGCGTGCCGCGGGGGAAGTCGTAGGACTTGAGGGCCAGACCTTGCTGAGCGGCAGCGTTATCGAGTTGATCGACAAGCTGGGCAATGATTTCAAGTTCACCTGCCACGGCGCGGACGATCAGCGTCTTGGTGGCGGCGTCGACCGTTACGGTGGCTCGTGGCGAGACGGCTTGAGCCATCTGCGAGGCGACCGCTGGGTCGGCGCTGCGAAGCGAAAAGAGTCGAACTTGAGCTGACTTGTCGGAGACGACCAGCGCTCCGAGCGTTTCCAAAGCTTCGGCGACTTTCTTTTGCTGGTTATCGGCGGCGAAAACCATGACGCGGTTGCCGGCCGCATCGACCGCGACCTTCGCCGTGGGGGCGACCAGGGCCATCTGCTCGGCAAACTGTTTGGGGTCAACTGGCTTGTCGAGTTGATAGACCTGGAGCCGAGGAGCTTGCTCTTGAACAGGCGTGCCGGAATTGAGTTGCTCCAGCAGTTTCTTGATCAACTCCTGTTGAGCTGGTGGAGCGTAAGCAATGATCTTCTGGGTCGCGGGTCCGCCGGAAATGACGGCACTGGGTGCGATCGATTTGATCGTTTCAGCAGTGGCGGTGAAATCGAGCGAGCCTAAAGGGTAGGTCTCCAGGACAGGAGGCGGTGCTTTCTCGGCGGGCTTCTCAGCGGGCGGAGGCGTTGGGCTGGGGACGGAGGCGATCAGCATATTGATCGCTTTCATCTTGCCGACGGTCTCAGTGACGAGCAATTGATTAGACTGTGGGAGCAAAGCCATCTTGCCGTAGTTGCCGAGCATCGGTTTGACTTCGGCCATTACGGTTGCCGAGGGTTTGGTGCCGAGCGAGAACATTACGCTAACGATTTCGAAGGAGCCTCGCTTGTCGAGGTCCTCGACGCTGACTCGGGGCAAGATTTCTTCGGGGATGCCGCCGGAGATTTCGACGAGGATGAGCAACTTGTCGCGGCGGACGAGGGTGTAGCCTTTGGTCAGCAGGATGCTGTTGAGCAGGTTGATCGCTTGGCTGGGGGTGTATTGATTGGTGTCGGTGTAATTAAACGAGCCTTCCGGGGCAGAACTCATTACCAAGGAGAGGTCGGCTTGTTTGGCGAACCAGCGGAGGACGTCTTCCCAGTTTTGGGAGCCGAAGTTGAACTGCAGTTTGCGGAGTTCGGGTAGGTCAGCCAGTTTTGCCACTTGCTCGGGGGTGAGCAGCGCTTTCAACTTGGCGGCGTAGTCGGCAATGATTGCAGGGCGTTCTGCGTCAGTTGCAGCGGCCGACTTGGCGGCTTGGTCGGCGACCAGCGTGGCGATTTGGGTCCGCTGCGGGTCGGTAAGCTGGAGGTTTTCCGCAATTTCCGGGTGGACGAGGGTGGTGAAGTCGAATTCAGAGGCTTGGTCTTGGGCAAACAGGGGGCCGGACAAGGCAAAGCAGAAAAGCAGAGCGAAGCACCGGCAAACACGGCTGGCCGGGCGTTTAAAGGTCGAAGACGAAACGGATTGAGAGGGCAAGCGACTCGGCAGAATCGAGAGAACTGGGCCGAGTAACCTTCGAGAAACAGATGAAATATTCACAGGAAAGCACCATCGGGGACAGAAAAGCGAACCGCTCAATCGTCGTGGAGCGACGGGTTGAGCACAGTCCGGACAAGTCAGCGTTGCGATTCCAAGACCGAATCGTTGCCACTCGCACGTCAGTTTGCTGTCTGGAGTCCCGAGCGACAGGTCGTTCGGGCAACGGACAACACACCCGAATCATTGTAGTTGATCCAATCTGCGTGAATTCGAGAAACTGGGTGAATTTAATGGGGGCGAAATTCACCTTATCGATTTCTCCCTTGAGGTGTGAGTAAATTACTCTGTCCCTTGGATTGGGGAATGGATTTCATGATTCCGAACGTGACCCGAAATTTTCGGAGTGCGAAAAAAATGCGGTGGCTGTTTGTTTTGCTTTTTTTAGGTTCTCAGTGCGGTTGGTCATCAGCCCAGCAACTGGCGCTGAACTCGCGCGCCGAGTCGCTGAAAGGACTGCAGGTGCAGATGCTCGACGATGCATTGGAGTTGGGGATTCGTCAGGCTGCGTTGAATTTTAATTTTGGCGAGCTGATCGCTCCGGAAGGAATTGGAAGTGAGAGCGAAGAGTTCATTCAGTGGGATCGCGGCAGTGAGAAGTTTGCGTTCCGTCGCAGTTATGTTGTCCAGCAAGATCGATTGATTGCGGGGTTGAGTGAACGCGAGGTGATCGTGTCGCTGATTCTGCTGAATTATCTGCCAGCGGATCCAATCAAGCGACGATTGCTGGTACATCCGGGTTATTCAGAGCAGTGTCCGAATCGGCTTGCGGCGTTTAATACCGAGACGGAAGAGGGGCGGAAGTGGCTGGGGGCTGCTGTTGAGTTTCTCGCGGAGCGTTGGGGAGGAACGAGTGAGAAAGCGGGACGCGTTCGCAATTGGATTGTCGGCAATGAGGTGAATTCGCATTGGTTTTGGAGCAACTGTGGGCGAGTCACGATGGAGGAGTTCACGGAAGATTATCTCGAGGCGGTTCGCTTGATTCATCAGTCAGTGCGAAAGCATTCGCCGGATGGGCAGGTCTTTGTCTCGCTGGAGCATCACTGGAATATTCGTTACGCGGGAGGTGACTGGCGGCAGACGTTTGCGGCTCGGCCGTTTCTGGAACTCTTTGCAGCGCGGGCGCGAGAAGGTGGCGACTTCGATTGGCAGGTCGCTTTTCATCCTTACCCTGAGGATTTATTCGAGCCGCGAACTTGGCGCGATCGCAGCGCTACGGCTGAATGGCGAACGACGCCGCGAATTACGTTTCGCAATCTCGAGGTGCTGCTCGAGTTTTTAAGGCAGCCGGAGTTGCAATATCAAGGCGAGACCAGGCGCGTGATTTTGAGCGAGCAGGGCTTTCACACGCCGGATGGTCCGGAGGGAGAGCAGATACAAGCAGCGGCTTACTGTTACGCTTGGCATAAGGTTCAGTCGCTCGATGGGATCGATGCGTTCATACTGCATCGGCATGTCGATCACGCTCAGGAGGGTGGCTTGTGGTTGGGGCTTTGGACGCGGCGCGAGGGGAGTATCGCTGACCCGGAAAAGAAAAAATTGATCTACGAGGTGTTTCGTGCCGCGGGAACAGCGCGGCAGGAAGAGGCGTTTCGATTTGCCTTGCCGATCATTGGCATCGCGGATTGGAGTGCGGTGCAGTTGAGTGAGGAGAAGAAAAAGTAAGCTGCGGGATTCACACGAGCCGCGTCAGAGAGGTTACGATTGCACCTTCAGCATTCGTAAAGGGAGGCCGCAATGAGGCTTGGTTCGCGTCTCAATTTCTGGTTAGGTTTATCGGTATCGATTTTCGTTTGGTTTGCCGCTTTTGCAGCATACGGGAGCCGTTTGGCTGGGCAGGAGCAGAAAGCGGAGTCGAGTTTCCTGCGGCAGATTGCTGAATTACCGATGCTGCCAGAGCGTGAACGGGGTGACTGGTTGGTCGACCCGGTCGAGCGGCGAGCGGGTGTGTTTCGCACGGAGCGGCCCGGCGAATTGGTGCTGGACAACGGGCTGGTGCGTCGCACGTTTCTCCTTCAGCAGAATCTCGCCTGTGTAGGGCTAAAGAATCTGCAGACAGAACAGGAGTACTTGCGAGCGATTCGCCCGGAGTGCCGCGTGAAGCTGGGCGATCGGCTTTATGATGTCGGCGGAATGGTTGGGCAGCCGGTAGAGAATTTCCTCCGCGAGGAGTGGTACGTAAAGCTGCAAACCAATCCAAATGCATTTCAGTTGGAGTCGTTCACCGTCGGTGCGATGCGTCAGCGGTTGGGTTGGAAGCCGCGCAAGGAATGGATCGCGGGCGAGGTGCCTGCTTGGCCGCCTCCTGGGCTTGAGGTGCAGTTTGTCTTCAGCCCGCCCGCGGGGAGCGAGGCCTCTGGTTTGGATGCCCGAGTCCGTGTGGTTGTGTACTATGAACTTTACGACGGCGTGCCGCTCTTGGCGAAATGGATTCGAGTCGTCAATGCGGGCGATGTTGTGTTGCCTTGGAACGGGTTTACCAGCGAGATTCTCGCTTGCGTGGAGCCCTCGAGTCAGGTCGAGGATTTGGCTGAGCCATTTCTGCCGCTGCTTCACATCGAGACGGATTACACCACGTGTTCGATGGAGGCGACCGCGGCACAGGTCGATGCGGTCCACTGGACGGCTGATGCGGCGTTTGGAACGCAGGTTAATTATCGGAAGGAGACCAAGTGCTTGCTCGAGTGCCGCCCGCCAGTTGGTCCAGCGATTGGAATTGAGCCGGGCGAAGAGGAAGAGTCTTTTCGCACTTGGGTTCTTCCGCTGGAGAACCGTGATGAGACTCGGCGAATGTTGGCGCTCGGCAGAATGTATCGCACGGTTGCGCCTTGGGTGTTGGAGAATCCGCTGATTCATCACGTGCGAAGTGCGGACCCGGCGGCGGTCCGTTTGGCGATTGAGCAATCAGCGGCGGTTGGGTTTGAACTGGTGATCATGACGTTTGGGAGTGGATTCGATATCGAGCGAGACACTCCCGAGTATCTGGCTCAGATGAAGCAGTTGGTCGAGGAGGCTCATGCCAAGGGGATTGGGCTGGGTGGCTATTCTTTGTTGGCGAGTCGTTCGATTAACGAGCAGCATGACGTGGTCAATCCAGAGACCGGTAAGCCTGGTGGGTTTGCCCGCTTCGGTAATAGTCCCTGTTTGGAGAGCGAGTGGGGGCAGGCTTATTTTCAGAAGCTCTATCGTTTTTATGAACAGACTGGCAGTGATGTGCTCGAGCACGATGGTTCTTACCCGGGCGATGCTTGTGCTTCGAAAACTCATCCGGGACACAGCGGTTACGAGGATTCGCGTTGGAAACAGTGGCGGCGAGTGACTGACTTTTACAAGTGGTGTCGCGAGCGCGGCGTCTATTTGAATGTGCCCGACTGGTATTACTTGAATGGTTCGAGCAAATGCGGGATGGGTTATCGAGAGACGAACTGGTCGCTGCCGCGTGAGTGGCAGGAGATTGTTGAGCGGCAGAATATTTTCGATGGGACGCGATACAAATTACCGACGATGGGTTGGATGTTTGTGCCGTTGACTGAGTATCACGGAGGCGGAGCCGAAGCGACGATCGAACCGCTTAGCGAGCACCTCGATCACTATGAGCGGCGGCTGGAGAATTTGCTCGGCGCGGGAGTGCAGGCGTGTTTCCGTGGGCCGAGGTTGTACGACACGGATGAAACTCGCGAGATGGTCGCGCGTCAGGTTGCTGCGTACAAGAAAGATCGGGCGATACTGGACAGCCCGCTGGTACCGCTGCGTCGCGCCGATGGGCGGGACTGGGATGGATGGCTGCACGTCAACCCAACGTTAGAGACTCCGGGCTTGGCGGTGGTTTACAATCCGCTGGCGGAGGCGATTGAGCGGGAAATCGAAGTGCCGTTGTATTACACGGGGCTAGTCGGCAAGTGTGCGTATCAGGTTGGCAATGGTGCGGTAGTGTCGGGTGAGCTGGACCGCCGCGAGACACTGCGAATAAAGCTGCAGTTACCACCGCGTTCGGCGACTCGAGTGCGCTTTTCTCGCGAGCAGTCGCGGTGATGGACCGGTGATTGTGGGCGACAGGGAATGGGGTACGATCAGCGTCTGAAACAGAGCGACGAGATGGCCGGGTGCCTTGCGGCGTCTGTGCGGAGTTAGTGGAACAGAAAAGCTTTTGAGAGTCGCGGCAGGGATTGGAGTCAAAGGGTGAGCGAGATGAGTCAGGGAGCGTCGTCGGGCCATATTGATAACGTGATGCAGGAGAATCGCAAGTTTCCCCCGGCGGTGGAATTCTCGCGACGAGCCCGAATCGGGACGATGGATGAGTATCACCGCTTGTACGCTCGAGCCCGCGACCACCGGGATGAGTTCTGGCGAGAGTTGGCTTATGCCGAACTGCACTGGTTCAAGCCATTTGATACTGTGTTTGAACAGGACGGGCATCGGGTCAGCTGGTTCAAGGGTGGCCAGACCAACATGTCTTACAACTGCCTCGATGTGCATGTTGATCGCGGGCTGGGCGAACGCACGGCTTTGATTTGGGAAGGCGAGCCGGGTGACCAGCGGAAGTTGAGTTACGCCGAATTGCACGAGCAGGTTTGCCGGTTTGCCAATGTGCTTAAGTCATTGGGGATTTCGACGGGGGATGTCGTTTCGATCTACATGCCGATGACGCCCGAATTGGTCGTGGCGATGTTGGCTTGTGCGCGAATTGGTGCGGTGCACAGCGTGATTTTTGCGGGCTTCAGCGCCGAGGCGATCGCTGATCGCAATCAAGATGCGCGGGCCAAGTTGCAGATTACGGCTGACGGCTTGTGGCGGCGTGGGAAGATTCTGCCGCTCAAGGAAACCGTCGATGCGGCGCTGCAAAAGTCGCCGACTGTCGAGCACTGCATTGTGCTGAAGCGAATTGGCGGCGACTGTCCGATGGTTGCGGGGCGGGACCATTGGTGGCATGAGTTGATGAGTAAGGCGAGCAAGGATTGCCCCGCGACGCCGCTGGATAGCGAGACGACCAGCTTTATTCTTTACACCAGCGGTTCGACGGGTAAGCCGAAAGGGATTCGGCACACGACGGCGGGTTACAACCTCTGGGTGAAGAAGACGTTTCAATGGGTCTTTGACTGGCGCGAGGAGGATATCTTCTGGTGCACGGCAGACTGTGGTTGGATTACGGGACACAGTTATATCGTCTACGGTCCGCTGTCTAATGGCGCGACTGTTTTGATCTACGAGGGGGCTCCGAATCATCCGGCTGAGGATCGCTTCTGGGACATCATCGAGCGGCATCGGCCGACGATTCTCTACACGGCTCCGACCGCAATCCGCGCCTTTATCAAGTGGGGCGATCAGCATGTTCAGAAGCATGACCTTTCAAGTCTGAGGTTGCTCGGCACGGTCGGAGAGGGGATCAATCCGGAAGCATGGATGTGGTATCACCGGCTAATTGGTGCGGAGCGTTGTCCGATCGTTGATACGTGGTGGCAGACGGAGACGGGTGGGATCATGATGTCGCCGCTTCCGGGGTGCACTCCCACGAAGCCCGGGAGTTGCACGATGCCGCTGCCGGGAATTGTCCCTTCGATTGTCGACGATTCGCTGAACGAGATGGGCCGCAATCAAGGTGGGATGTTGTGTATTGCGGAGCCTTGGCCGGGGATGCTGCGAGGGATTTGGGGCGACGACAAACGCTTTGTTGAGCAGTACTGGACCAAGGTGCCGGGGAAATACCTGACCGGGGATAATGCTCGGATCGATAACGATGGTTATTACTGGATCATGGGTCGGATTGATGACGTGATTAACGTCGCGGGGCATCGGCTGAGCACTATCGAGATCGAGAGCGCGTTGGTTTCTCATCCGGATGTGGCTGAGGCTGCGGCGGTTGGTCGGCCAGATGAAATCAAAGGGCAGGGGATCACGGTGTTCGTAACGATTCGCAGTCCCGAGCCATCGCCCGGGTTGCGCGAGGCGCTGAAGCTGCACGTGCGGAAAGAGATTGGGGCGTTAGCGGTCCCGGACGACATTCGGATCACGAACGCATTGCCGAAGACCAGAAGCGGCAAGATCATGCGGCGGTTGCTGCGTGATATTGCGAGCGGCAAAGCGGAGATTTCGCAGGACACGAGCACGCTGGAGGATTACAGCATTCTGGCGAAGCTGCGAGGCGATGAGGAATAGTGGGGTGTGGGTAAATCATTGGGCTTCGAGTTCACCCCAATGATTGTGCAAAGCCTCAAGGGGGGGGTTGAACAGAGAGGTTGGCTCTCTTTGCTTATCGTCAGCCGGGTCTTCGCGCCAGCCCCCGGTTCCGCGGCGCAAGTGTGGCTCGAGACGAACTGTAGCTGGCTAGTCATGGCTCCACCGACACGAGGTCGGGTGATGGCCCGCGTTGGTGTTTGAAGTCCAGAAAAAGAGTCCTGACACCTTTTTTCTCCGCGAGTTGATCGCGCGGTACAAGTCCGCGGTCCTCTTCTCCGCCTCAGCCGGGTCCTCGCGCCAGCCCCCGGTTCCGCGGCGCAAGTGTGGCTCGAGACGAACTGTAGCTGGCTAGTCATGGCTCCACCGACATGAGGTCGGGTGATGGCCCGCGTTGGTGTTTGAAGTCCAGAAAAAGAGTCCTGACACCTTTTTTCTTGAAATGGAACAGCTTACTTGACCGTTAGAGTTTTCCTGCCTTACCTCGCCGCTTGGTCTACTGGCCCAATCCGTGGCTGTAAGCGGACGATCTGGCGCTGAAAAGATTTGTGCGGTGCTGGAAGCCGGACCGATACAAAGAGAGACGTTGCGCTCTGTGCTGCGCGTTGGTTGCGACTTGGTGATTCTTTGCCCGGGGAGGGAGGGATTGCTAGCGTGACGGGAATCGGAAGCTGGAGGATGCCTTTCGGCTAGCAGGGAGACCTGCGGAAGTTGCCGGCTCAAGGAAGAGACGATGTTAAAGCGACGGGAATTTATTGCGGCCTGCGTAACGACGGGGCTCTTGGTGGGATCGCGGTCGGCTTGGGGTTACGAGCGCCGACGTGACGAGTTGGATTGGGCTTGTGAGGCGGTGCAGACACCTCCGGCTTCGCTCAAGCGGCGTGCTCCCGTGGTGACGGGTGTGTCGGTGGCTCCGAACGAGGGCCTGATTGCGGTGGTCGGCGATGACCACTTGGTTGGAATTTACGATGTCGCTTCGAAACGCTTTCGGGCTTCGCTGGAAGCTCATCGGGATTGGGTGCGGGCGGCAGCTTTTTCGCCTGACTTGAAGAGTTTGATCACGGCGGGCAATGACCGCACGGTTTACTGCTGGAATCCGTCGACTTGGGAGCAGCCATTATTGTTGGCTCAACAACCGCATGCGGTTTTCCAGGTTGCCTTCTCCCCAGTGGGTGATTTGTTGGCAACGGTCGGTTTCAGTAGCACGATGTACCTCTATGACATGGAGGCGCGGCAGGAGTTACGGCGGTTGGAGTGTCCTTGTGAAGACATGCGCGGCGTGGCCTTTTCACAGGAAGGAAAATTCATTGCCGCGGGTGGCCGCTGTGGAACCGTGCGAGTGTGGGAAGTCGCTTCGGGAAAGCTGGCGGCAGAGTACAAAGTTCACCGCCAAAGAGTCCGTTCGCTGCAGTACAACGCGTTGGGGCAGATCCTGAGTTGCGGAGATGACCAAGTGGTCGCTTTGACAGATCCCTTTCAACCAGCAGCCAGCGTGCAGTTACCAAGGCAGTCGGCCAAGTTGTTCGCGGTCACGCTGCTGGAGGATCAACTCTGTGCGACGAGCGGAAGCGACAACGTGATTTCGATTTGGAATTTGTCCACTCGAGAACTCGTTGGCACGTTGAAGGGACATACCGGAACGGTGAGTTGCCTGACTACGAGCCCGCGTTTGCTGGTTAGCGGCAGCTATGACACACAAATTCGGATTTGGCAACGAACGGCCAAGGTTGGCCAGCTAGAGTCCGAACCATCGGCGGAAGCACCTGGTTGGAGTCCGCGGATTCGGTAGTGATTGCGAAACAACAAGTCGGGTTCTGGCTGCGAGATAGAGAGCCTGTCGCGTCAGTCGGTTAGCTCGTTTCAGGGAGGATAGAGCGTTGAACTTTGTACAACGAATCGTCGGCTGGGGACAGGAACGCAAAGCCAAGGTAAAGCCTGCACTTTCAACGAGTGCTGCTTTGGAGCGTCGCTGCCATTTTGAATTGCTGGAGAGCCGCAAGGTGCTCTCTGTGAATCCTGTGGTCGTGGGGATTACCTACCACGAAGGGGATATCGGGCAAGATACGACTCCCGATCACTTTGAAGTCTCCTATGTTGGAGGCAGTGCCACGACTCGCTTGACCCAGTTCCGAATCAATGGCGACCAAGATGGCAGTGGAACGGTCAGCGATGGCGACATGTTGTTCGACGTTGCGGCGGGTGGGCCGGGCACCGGCGGTTTTCATCCATTTTTATTCGATGCAGCAAACAGTTCCGGTTTGACAGCGGCTGACATCAAGAATATTCAAGTCAGCGCCAATGGTTTGAGCCTGATCGTCGACGTGGCTAATTTTGAAGCTGGCGACAAACTCGCTTTCACAATTGACGTCGATGAAGTTGAAGGAAATCAGCTGGACAAAATTGCCTCGGGCGTGGAGTTCGAAGAGACTAAGTTTACAGCGTCCTTTGAAGATGCCCATTACAGTTTAAGTCCGAGAATTATCACGGCCAGCAAGCAGCTGGAAAACAACGTGATTCAGTCGCAGCAGTCGGGGACGTTTTACGACTACTACGACAATCTGCTGGCCGCAGGAAGCCAAGTTGGCGGCGCGACGATCGACTTAAGAGCGGACAATGACGACGGTCAGGCGGACCGCTCGGCGGCCACGATCTTTGCATTCAACCTCACACCAAAGCCGGTAACACTAAAGGGAAGCGTCTTTACCGATCCGAGCATTGGTTGTGGACCGCAGGGGAGTTTGGTCGGGATCGGCGGCGTTGAATTGAATTTGGAGCGTTTGAACACGCTGACCCAGAAATATGAATGGGTTGCCAAGACGTCTACAAATGCTACGGGTGCTTATGAATTCGGTGAATCACTCGGACTGGTTCCGGGGACATACCGGATCGTACAAGCCCAGCCACAGGATTTTCTCGATGTCTCGGCAAAGGCTGGTACGGTCAGCGGAACGACCTCGGGCAGCGTCGACGTCGATTCGAGCGGAAACAAGAACATCATCACGGGAGTCAACATCCCCTTGGGCGGGATTGCGGCGACCGGTTACGACTTCCTCGAAGTGAGGCCGATCGCGCTTTCGGGGCGAGTTTGGCATGACCGAAACGACAATGGCAAGTTGGATTTGGGGGAAGAGGGAATCGCGAACGTCTCAATTCGCGTAACGCGGACGGGAACGGGTGACTCGAGTCGTCCGGATCCGTTTCTAAGTCAGAATTTTCCAATCTTGGTTAAGACTGCGGCGGACGGTACTTACTCCGTTGAAGGCCTTCCGCCGGGTTTGTACGAAATTGTCGAAGTCAGCAACTATCCGCCGGGAGCAAATCCGCTGGCGGGCTTTATTGATGGACAAGACTCACTCGGGATGGTGGATGGTCAGCCGAGTGGTATTTCGGGCAATGATCAATTCACGCAAATCAAAGTCTGCGCCGGAGAGTCGGGAGCGGAGTTTAATTTTGGCGAATTGAAGCCGGTATCGATTGGCGGCTACGTAGGGTTAGCAACTCCAGAGGGGGATTGCCTGCGGTTTGGGCAACCCGGTTTCCAAGGGATCTCCGGGGTCACGATTCAGTTGTATGACTTGGCGGGTACGCTGGTGCGGACCACCCAAACCGACGCCAATGGCAAGTACGAATTCGCTGGTCTGAAGAATGGCGTTTACTCGGTGGTTGAGGTCCAGCCCAATGGCTACCTCGATGGCGGTGAGATGCTGGGAGTGGTTGCCGGACAAGCCAATGGTAGCAAGACCGAAAACGACCGCTTTACGGGGATCACTTTGACCAGCGGGCAGGCTGGTGTGAATTACGATTTCTGTGAGCATTTACCCGCCAAGATTTGCGGTTTGGTGTGGCACGATCGAAACGATAACGGCTCAATCGATTCAGGCGAGGAGCCAATTGGGAACGTGCTGGTCGAGTTGTTCGACAAGCAAGGCAACCGCGTTTCGCAAACCTACACTGACGTGCTTGGAAAGTACTGCTTTGAAAACCTTTACGCAGGTGAATACTGCGTGAAGGAAACCCAGCCCGCTGGTTACCGAGATGGCAAGGATTCACTCGGCACGATTGCTGGCGTGAGTGTTGGCGAGGCGCAGGGTGACACATTCTGCAAAATTTTGATTAAGGGTGGTCAAGCTGGTGTGAATTACAACTTCGGAGAGTTGAAGTTGGCCAGCCTTTCGGGATATGTACTGGTCGACAAGAACGGAAACTGCTTGTTTGACGCGAGCAAAGGTGACCAGCCGCTCTCAGGTGTAAAGTTGGAACTATTGGGTGCCAACGGAGAGTTGCTGAAGACAACGACCACTGGTGAAGATGGGCGTTATGAGTTCAAAGACCTCTTGCCGGGTGTTTATTCGGTTCGACAGACCCAGCCAGCGGGCTACTTTGATGTGGGCCAGGCGATTGGGATGGTGGATGGACAAGAGGGATCGGGAGACGCATCGGGCAAAAACCTGATTTCGGGAATCAAGATTGGCTCAGGCGAGGCGCTGACGGAATACAACTTCTGCGAGGACTTGCCCGCTCAAATCGAGGGGCGAGTTTGGGAAGATGGTCCGGTGTTTACGACGAGCGATGGAAAACTGCCGAGTGATTATCGCGGACAGCGGGACGGAATTTATCAGCCTGGGGTCGACAAGCCGTTGCCGGGCGTGAAGATGAGGCTTTACTTCTACGTCGATCCGGTTGCGGGTGAATTGAATCCCCGCCCGGTCACCTTGAAGGAAGTCATGCCGGGAATTTATCCGGAGCTTGGAGCCAATCCGGATACAGCCGTTTCGGTGCTGACCGATGCGCAGGGTTTTTACTCTTTCAAGGGATTGCGGGCAGGCTCGTACATCGTTGTGCAGGAGCAGCCAACTGGGTATACCGACGCGAACGACATTGTTGGTTCAACGACAGGCTTCTCGTTTAACTCGATTGACGAGGCTTCGTTAGCTCCGGAGTCGGTGTTGAGTACGTTCTCAACCAGCCAAGTGATGGATTCGATTGTGAACATTCAGGTCGCATCGGCTGGAATCTCGGTCCGAAACAACTTTACCGAGGTCCGTGCCGTCGCTAATCCAACGATTCCATTCCTGCCACCTCTGCCGTTGAATCCGCTGACACCAGCCGGACCGCGTGCCGAGCTTGGTGGCTGGTATCTACCGGGTTTAGGTGGAGCGACTGGTTTGTTAGCGTTTGCCGGGCTGGACCGAACAATCGTTGGCAAGTTCGCGATGGGCGGGATGGAGACGCCTTACACTTGGCACTTGAGCGTCGTGAATGCTGGTGCACCGCGGGCGATTGGTGAATCGGACTCGGCTCAGACCGAGTGGTTGCAAGCGACCTTCATCCGAACGGACGATTGGAATCGTTTTGAGATGAACGAAGCCCATTGGTCGTTCTCAACAACTGACGAGCAAGCACTCAAGAAGTTGAAGAAGGACATCACTTTCGGCATGGTGGACGGTGTGCCGTTGTCGGGTGACTTTGATGGCGACGGAGCCGATGAAGTTGCCATTTACAAGGATGGCTACTGGCTGCTCGATTTGAATCACAATGGAGCTTGGGACGAGAAGGACTTGTTGGCTCGGCTTGGAAAAGAAGGTGACCAACCGGTTGTTGGTGACTGGGATGGAGATGGTAAAGACGACATCGGGATTTATGGACCGATGTGGCAGGGCGACCCGGAAGCGATCGTACGCGACCCAGGTTTGCCAAACCCAGACAATCTGGCTTACACCAATCCCAAGAATGTTCCGCCGATGGTTGCAGAGAGCACAACCGGCGCCCGCACGATGCAGTTGACCGCATTCGGTCGGCAACGGACGGATATTGTGGACCACGTTTTCGGTATCGATGAATACCGACATGTTGCTGTGACGGGAGACTGGAACGGCAGTGGCACGCGTTCGATTGGTACGTTTGATGGTGGAGCTTGGCGGTTGGATACCAACGGCGATGGCCGGTTCGACCACTCCGATGTGTTTGCCTCTTACGGCGAAGAGGGTGATGTACCCGTCGTCGGCGACTTTGATGGTGACGGGATCGAAGAGATTGCCATCTACCGTAACGGTCTATGGGTAATTGATACCAATGGCAACCGGCAGATGGATGAGGGCGACCGCCGATTCCAATATGGTGAAGCCGGCGATTTGCCAGTGGTTGGCGACTGGGACGGCGATGGTCGCGATGATGTTGGACTTTATCGTCGCTCGAACTCAGCACAATAGTTTCCACGCCGCGAATCGCATTTTGAGGGGTGAATGGAAACCGAGGAGCCATTTAGTCGGGTTCCCACTGGGCTGGAGTTCCGGCCAGAGGACTTCCTTGAACAGCGTGACAATTGGGTAGCGATCAATAAACCGGGAGGCGTGCTGACGCAGGCGCCTCCAGGGATCGACAGCGTAGAGTTGCGGCTATACCGATGGCGGCAACAGCAAGCGTCGGGTAGTGAGGACGCGACCTATGTGGGCGTTCCTCATCGACTTGATCGACCGGTTTCAGGCGTGATGCTGCTGGGACTGAGTCGAAACATGACGCGGCGTTTTGCCGAACTGTTTCAGCGGCGCGAGGTTTCGAAGTATTATTGGGCAGTGGTAGAAGGTGACGTTCCGGACGACGCGGGAAGTTGGTCCGATTTCATGCGGAAGATTCCCGATGAGGCTCGATCTGAAATAGTTCCGGCTGAGCATCCTGACGCGCAAGTTGCAATCCTGAACTATCGAGTTTTGGGAAGAGCAGCGGGCTTGAGCTGGCTGAGAATCGATTTGGAAACCGGTCGAACGCACCAGATCCGCTTGCAATGTGCCTCACGCGGTTGGCCGATCGTGGGTGACGAACTCTATGGATCGGTTCGCGTGTTTGGACCGCAGACTGTCGATTTGAGGGAGAGATGGATTGGGCTGCATGCTCGTCGTCTCAGTTTCCGCGAGCCGGGAGCGGGGGGCGGAAAACTGGTTTCCGTAATTGCACCGTTGTTTGAGTGCTGGCGGGAATTGGCTGGGTTGTTTCCCAAAATGCTCGAACGAGATTTTTTCTGAAGCGAGAAATGGACGACAAGCGATTCTTCTGTTTACGGGGATTCATGAAGTCAGGTACGAACTGGCTAGGGTCGCTGCTGGATAATCATCCCGAGGTGAGCTGTCAGGGCGAGTATCACTGGCAAGAAATTGTCGGTCCATTGCACTCTCGGAATACGAAATCGTCGATGCTGCAAGACGACACATTTCGCCGGTTTGCGATTGCTCGATTTGAAGGAGCGATCAAGCGTTGCTTACTGCATGGAATTAAGCCGACGGCGAGGGTGATTGGGGACAGGACGCCGCATACGCTGGCGCCGGTGATTCTTCGCAATGTTCCGCACATTTCGATCATCCGCGACGGGCGGGACATCTTGGTCAGCCGAGCGTTTCATCTGTTCAACAACCCTCAAGTTTCCAAGCTGTTTCAGCGAAATGTGCAGGCCGCCAAGGATTTGGAGCAGTTCCAGCAAGACCCGTGGTACTTTTCGAAGCAACCGGAGGCGCTACTGCGTCACGAGGAGATTGTTCGTGACACGGCTCGCTGGTGGCGTCAGCATTTGGAAATGGATCGCCGCACGGTGGAAATTCACACGCGGCTGCCGGTTCGTTTTGTGAAGTACGAAGAGTTACATCAGCGGACATTAGAGTTGACCAACGAACTGTTGGAATTCCTCGGAGTTGACCCGCAGCTGGCTCCGCCACTGACTGGCAAGTTACTGCCGGGCTTTGAACAAGAGCGGCCGAATGAATTTTTCCGCAAGGGCGCGGTCGGGGACTGGCGGAACTACTTCGACGATCGGGCTCGCGAATGGTTCAAATCAGAGGTGCAAGACGAGTTGAAGATTCAAGGTTACGAGAGCGGCGACGATTGGTAGGAAGGGTGGCGGCCCTAAGGTGTTGAGATCGCCCCAGGGGTGCGCAGTCGATTGCCTGAGGAGGCCGGGAACTGGTGGCAGGTTGAAGGGAACCGTACCGCGGCCTTCGCAAAGCCTCAGGGACGTGCCACGACAAGAGGTGAGGACGTTTCGCTCAGAGGGAGGCGAATTTTCTCTTTGTCTTCAGTCTATTCTTTGCGCCAGTCCGGGCAGTTGAGTCGCCTGCTGCTTATTTCTGAAGTTCGCTGATCTCTTTTAGCACGGCTGCCAATTCAGCTTCGAACTTGCGGAGTTCCTCGGGGTCATCCAATTGCTTTTTTGCTCCGGCGATCTGTTTGACCAGCATTTCCTGCTTCTTGCGTAGGACTTCGATTCTCTTTTTGGCTTTTTTGTCCACGGGATTTTTCTCAAGTGGTTTGGCTGGAAGGGCGAATCGCTGACGTGCACATCTATGATACCGCTTTGGGCTCTCGAGTGGGCGCGAGGTTAGAGTTCGAAATGAAACGTCTTGAGGAACCATCGCCAGAGGCGGGAAGCGGGAGTGCGGTAGCCAACGCGGATAGCGCCGAGTCCAGTCGCACCGCTGAGAGCAAGTTGCTGAGTTGAGCTAAATGAGGCGGCAACTTGGTAGGTGGGCGTCACTGGTGCTTCTTCGTTTTGGGTGTCTGACTCGGTGGGAATTTCACCTCCGTGGCGAGCCGAAAGTGGACGAGGAATCTTGGCGACAGGCTGAACGGAGAGATTGCTGGTTGAGGCGCGGATGACTTGGCTGGGGAGTTCGCGAATCCAGAGTTTCACCGATTGATTCGCGTTGATCCATTCGGAGTCCTCTTGGCTGACGAGGAGGACGGCTTCATATTTTCCTGGCGTGTTGGTGATTGAGCCGAGTTTGGTTTGTGGTTCGAGGTAGCAGCCGGTCCGTCCGGTTTGCAGCGGCTGGCCATCCCACTTAACAAGGCGCATTTCTTGAGGAGTTTCGCTGGGACGTCGCGGCGCGGGTAGCAGAGTTCCGGCGACGGGAGCGACGACTGTCAGGCGTTCGGTTTCGGCTTGCAGACGAGTGACTTGGGTTGCCGCAGCTTCGTAAGCGGCTCGGGCAGCGGGGACTTGGGCTGAGATACTTTCGTCGGAACTGCCCCAAGTTTGTGCGAGCCGCAACTGTGCTTCGGCGGCTGCGAGTTCTTTACGCACGCGGACCAGTTCGGCTTGGAGTTCCAGATTTACCAGCCGCAAAAGGGGTTGGCCGGCGGCGACCTGCTCTCCCGGGCGGGCGAGGATTTCGGTGACGATGCCGGGTTGCTCGACGAAGACATCTCGCGCCCCAGCGGGCTGAAGATAAAACGAACAGCGCACGTCGTGCGGCAGCGGCAGAAACAACAGAAGCGAAATAAAGAAGCAGGCAATGCCTGAGGCGATCACGAGACGTGGGCGGTTCACAGTAGTCCATCTCCCGGGAGTCGAAAGGAAACGATAGGCCTGTCGCAGCGGTGGAACGAGTAAGCTTGACAAGGCAACAACCGCCAGAATTTGTCCGAGGATTTTTAGACCCCAAGGTTCAAGAAGCCGGTACAAGAACCAGAAAATGGCGATGGTTACAAAGACCCGGTAGACCGCAGCGGCAATCGCGTAGCTCCAGAAAATCCACCGCTTTCGGTTGGGTAGAAACGGGTCGGTTCTTCCCTGTAGACCGGCAAGCCAGCGGCTGAGCGTGTTTGCGACGAGTGCAGAGGACTTTTGGCGGAGGTTGGGGGTCTCCAGCCAATCGGCGAGGATGTAATAGCCATCGTATTTCATTAACGGATTAGCGTTGAAGAGAAGTGTTCCGGTTGAGCAGACAAACATGACGTTCAAGGCAAGTTGGTTTACCAAGCCGGGTTGGCTGGCCCACCAGACAAATGTGGCGAGCGACGCGAGGAATAGTTCGACGTATATTCCTGCAGCCGAGATGGTGATTCGTTTCCATTTGTCAGGGAGCATCCAACTGTCCGTGACGTTGGCGTACAGGCAGGGGGTGAAGACCAGGAGCATCGCCCCCATTTCGTGGCATTGTCCCCCGAATCGTCGACAGGCGAGGGCGTGCCCGAATTCATGCAGGACTTTGGTGATTGCGAGGACGATAGCCAAGCCAAGCCAATTCCTGCCGGCAAAGAACTCCTGCATTCGCGGCAGACGCGATTGAAACTGCTCAAAATTACATAAGACGAGTGAGAGGGCGGCGATACCAAGGATGATGACGAGGAAGAAAGCTAGTCCACTGAAGAGCCAACGAGTTCGCGGATCCAGCCAATCCAGAAGCGACGTTGGGTCATAGCCTCGAAAGCGAATAGCGAGCGGGTTAGCAAGTTGCTGCCGGATAAGTTTTCGGCGGGACTTTTCGGAACGCTGGTAAAGTTGTTCGCCTTGGCCGCCGCGATCACTTATCAGCAGATTGCTGCGGTGAAGCTGACCGAGCAGTTGGTGAAGTTCTTGACTGGAGAGTCGCTGCGGTGCGAAACGCGTTTCGAACAGAGCGATGAGCTGTTCGACGGACTTATGACCATCCAGTGATTGGAGAAGAAATTGTTCTTCATCCTCAAAGCGGAAATATTTCAGCGCGAGTGGGTCTTTGATGATCCAGCAGCGTCGACCCTGAAAGGTCTGCTGTTCCATCTCCAGGTCCGGCCTCATGCGAAGAGGTACGGAGCGAGGCGCGTTGTCGACGGGGTTGGGCTTGGACAAAGACCGTTGACCTGAGGGGGGAGTGTCGGCGAAATGAGTTCGGGTGAGCTGCGGCTTGTACCGAAATTTCGATTGAACTGGCAAGTGAAGCGTCGACAAACCGGGCTTGTTTGCTAGCAGTCTTGTTTGATGGCTTGCAATTTTGGGTGTTTTCCGGACGGGGCGGTAGCCGAAGCCGGGGGCTCGCGCGAGGAACCGGCTGAGGTCGGTTGGGCAAAAATGTGGCGTTGTTGTTTCGGGGCGGGGGGAGTTAGATTTACAAGCCGTTTGTGAAAAAACGCCCACGGGAGAGAGGGCGAGCGACGATCACAGGGAAGGTGGGTCGCTGTAAAACCAAAAAGGAATTCGAGCGAGGGATCGCGATGTTGACGCTGGCAAAGAATACGCAAGCAGTAGGCGGGACCGTTTCGATTGTGGTTCCGGTCTACAACGAACAAGACAACGTCGCGTTGTTGATTGAGGAGATCGAGAGGTCTCTGGTTGCGTTCACATCGCCCTGGGAACTGCTCATCGTGGACGATGGTTCGACCGATGAGACCGTGGTACGTCTCCAGCGGTTGGCCGAGCAGCGTCCGTTTGTCCGCTTGGTTTTACTGCGCCGCAATTTCGGTCAGACTGCCGCGATGCACGCGGGCATTCAACATGCGACGGGGGACATCATCGTCACGATTGACGGCGACTTGCAGAACGATCCGGCGGACATTCCGCGTTTGGTCGCGAAAATTGAAGAGGGATACGACCTGGTGCATGGCTGGCGGAAGCACCGGCAAGATCGATTTATCAACCGCAAACTCCCCTCGAAAATCGCGAACTGGCTAATCAGTCGCGTGACGGGCTTTCCGATTCACGATCTTGGATGCACGCTGAAGGCGTTGCGTCGCGATTTGGCTCAGCAATTGGAGCTTTACGGTGAGATGCACCGGTTCATTCCAATTCTGGCAAATCAGATTGGTGCTCGGTCCTGTGAGATCGTGACCAACCATCGGGCGCGCAAATTTGGAACGACGAAATATGGGATCGGTCGGACGACTCGGGTGATTCTTGATTTGATGACCGTCCGCTTTCTGCAGAAGTATTTCGACAGTCCGATGAAGTTTTTTGGCAAATTGGGAATGCTGGTTGGCTTGGTTGCGTTTGTGGCCGGCTTGGGTGCGATCGGGATGAAGTTGTTTGGCGGAATGGACATCACGGGCAACCCGCTGACGCTGCTCAGTATTCTGGCGACGATTCTGAGTGCGCAGTTTTTCAGTCTCGGTTTGTTGGGCGAGGTCAATGCACGGATCTATTTTGCCAACGGACGACGTCAAAACTATCAGGTCCGTGATTTGGTGAATTTCGAGCAGCTTGATTTCGCCCACCCGGTTCGCAAAAAGGTGGGCTAGTTGCTCGCTCTTCTCTCCGTTTCGCTGATTTCAGGCTTTCTTGATCAGTGGAAAATCTGGCGGTCGAGTTGTCGGTAATTGATTGCCTCGAGGAGGTGGTCGTACTTGATTTGGGGTTCATCCTCGAGGTCGGCGATAGTGCGGGCGACGCGGAGGATTTTGTCGTGAGCCCGGGCGGAAAGTCCCATTTCATTCACGTTATTCTTCATTAGGTTCATGCATTCTTTATCGAGTCGACAGTGCTCGCGCAGGAGTTTGCTGGACATCTGTGAGTTGTAGAGAATCCGCATGCCGCTGAAGCGTTCGCGTTGATGATTTCGTGCGCGGAGCACTTCGGCTCGGATAGTTTCGCTGGATGTACCCGGGGTACTCGAGGAGAGTTCCTTGTAGTCGGCGGCGGGGACTTCGACTTGGATATCAATTCGATCGAGCAGTGGGCCTGAGACCTTGCCGATGTATCTCTCGATCTGCTGGAGAGTGCAATTGCAGGGACGCCGGGGATCGGTTCGGAATCCGCAGGGGCAAGGATTCAGGGCGGCGACCAGCATGAAGTCGGCGGGGAAGGTTGTCGACTTAAGCGCGCGGCTGATTGTCACGACGCGATCTTCTAGAGGTTGGCGGAGTACCTCAAGTGTTCGTCGATTGAACTCCGGAAGTTCGTCCAGGAATAAAACCCCGTGGTGGCTCATCGAAATTTCGCCCGGAGTTGGGGTGCTGCCGCCGCCGACGAGACCGGCTTCGCTGATGGTGTGGTGCGGACTGCGGAATGGGCGGCGGGCCATCAGGGGTTGGCCGCTGGGAAGGCGACCGATGGCGCTGTAGACCCGGGTCGTGGCGATCGACTCTTCCGGCGAGAGTGGTGGGAGAACGGTTGGGATCCGCTTGGCGAGCATGGTTTTGCCGCTGCCTGGGGGGCCAAGCATAAGGAGATTGTGCGCTCCGGCGGCAGCGATGGTGATCGCTCGTTTGGCGAGTTCCTGACCGCGGACGTCGGCGAAATCTTCTTCGTAGCGGGCGAGTTCCTGAAAAATCTCGTCTAAGCGCGAAGGGGTTGGCTGGATGTCGACCTCGCCGAGAAAAAACGCGACTGCTTGGGTGAGGTTGTCGATTGGGATGACATCGAGTCCCTCGACCACGGCGGCCTCGCTGGCGTTTTGTCGTGGGACCAGCAATCCCCGCAGCCCGTCGTGTTTGGCTCGCATGGCGATCGAGAGGACGCCTTTTGCGGGACGGGTATTACCTTCGAGAGCCAACTCGCCGACGACCGCATACTGCGTGAATTTTTCCGATTCGATTTGATTGCTGGCGGCCAGCATACCGAGGGAAATCGGAAGGTCGAAGGTCGCGGCTTGTTTAGGAAGCTCTGCCGGGGCGAGATTGATCACGACGCGGTCGTTGGGGCGTTCATAACCGGAGTTTTCAAGTGCGCGGCCGACGCGATGCGTGCTCTCGCGGACGGCTGCTTCGGGGAGCCCCACAAGAATGGTCTTGGGCATCGCCACAGGAGAGACGTCGACTTCCACTTCGACAGGTTCAGCTTCAATTCCAACAAGCGAATAAGTTTGCAGTTTAGCGAGCATGACTAGCTGGTCTCCAAATATAAGTGAACATCTGGACAGTTAGTCGAATAGAATACCGTACTGGGGGTGGGAGCGGGAAGTATGGGGGCGCAGAAAAAGATTTGAGAGAAAATGTGGTCGGTAGCGGAGGGCGCAGATAGCGGGCGAGGCTTGTTTTTCCCGTCAGCAGGGGCTTCGTGCCGGGCCCTGCGCTTCGCGAGAGCAGTCGGAGGCAGAGCAGTAGAGCAGTAGAAAAGCAGTTAAGACGAGGAACCTGCGCTGGGCGATGGTCTCCCGACCTCGCCCCCGGTGCGGTTTACCATGGTTGCGTGAAAATTCACTGCTGGGTCGAACCGCCCGCGCCCCCGTTGAATTTATTATCATCCCCGCGATTTCTCTGGGGGGCGACGTGCGATTCGACCGGGCTGAATGATCGGCTGATGTGTACGTAGGGTTGCGCTCGCAAAGCCTCGCTTACGCCACGCTAAGATAAAACGCCCTGTCGGGGCGAAGAGCCGTGTACTGATGGTGCGTTGGACTTCTTCTTCTTTCTTTTTCTTCCCTCAATCCCAGCGGTCCTCCTGAGTCGGGGCATTGCGTCAGCCCCTGCGCTTCGCGAGAGCAGTCGGAGGCAGAGCAGTAGAGCAGTAGAAAAGCAGTGAAGACGAGAGACCGGGGCTGGACGATGGTCTCCGACCTCGCCCCCGATGCGGTGTCCAGTGTTTGCGCGAAAATTAAGTTCCGCGTCGAATCGCCCGTGCTATCCGAAGTAGATCGACGGGCGGGCTAAATGAGGCTCGGTCTTAGACGCTGTAATTCTCGGCCATGCGGCGAACGATCTCGGCCATATGTTGGCGGGCTGAGTTGGGGCTGAGGATTTCCGCATCGGCTCCGAGGTTCAGGACTCGAGGGATGATGTCGAGATCATGCGCAGCTTTGACGGTCAACTCAATTGCTCCATCTTTCAGCGGTTTGACGATCTGGTCTGGATGCCAAGGGTCTTCTTGGACCCAGCGAGCCGCATGGGCGCCGATTCGAATTTTGAAATCCCGCGGATGATTACTGACGAACATGCCGAGTGAGTGGCCGATGTACTTTTCGAGATCGAGGTCGGCGGGCACTTTGAAGTATTTGTCGAGAACGTCTGCTTTTTCGAAGCGGTCGAGTTTCCAGCTGCGAATCCGGCGTTCGGGGTCAGTCTGTTCGGCTGCGGCAGCAATGATGTAAAGACTCGATTGAAACAGCACGATCGCATACGGTTCGATCTCGCGCTGAGCGGGGGGCTTGCCCAAGCCGTGATAGACGACTTCGACGACGCGGTGCTCGAGGATTGCCCGGTTTAGGGTCTTGATAATGCCGTGCTGCTTTTCGTAATTTTTTACCGGGACTCCCATGACCCGAAGCGTGCGGCTGAATTTCTCATAGTGCTCAAGAACAGGCGCGGGGAGCTCTTCGCGGATTTTGTTCCAGAAGGATTCGATTCCCATCCAGAAGGGCGTGCCAGCGAGCGGAATCAGGAGTTGCCGGCCGAGGGAGAGAGCAATTAATTCGGTGGCAGAGGCGTTGATCTTGTGCGTTTGTTTGTACTGTGGGCCAAGCTTCCAGACTTTGCCGCGTTGGGTATCGTGATCATCCACGTCGATACCGGCGGCTTGAAGTGCTTCCAGATCGCGTTTGACCGTTCGCGTGTGGAGCGAGGTGATCCCGAGTTCATCCATCAGGGCATCGCGAATCTCCTCGAGCGTCTTTCCGAATCGCACTCGCTCGAGAATCTGAAGAATCTTGTGTTGTCGAATCAGTTGCTCGTTGCGAGCCATATTTGCGGCAGCCTGTGGAAATCCGTTTGCAATTGGTAGCTGCGTGGCTGGTCCGTTCGATTGGGCCGCGGACAGCGCGGGCAGCTGTGGGTCGGTCGGTTCAGCCTACCGGAGGCGGTGCCACTCGACAACCCAATCGGAGGCTTGGTCAGGAGGTGGCGTCAGGGTGAGAGCCCAAACCTCGGCCGTTTTTAAAGTTGCCATCAGCGGTCCAGTTTGGCTGCAGGGCAAGTTGTTCCACTCCAGTTCTCCGGAAGCAATCCGCTTGACGGCCCCGCGATTACCTGAGATCGGACCTTCATAAGTAAGATAGACCAGCCGATGAGGCGACAGTTGCTTGGCCTGACATCGATTCTCTTCTAGCAGTGGTTCAATCGGCAAACGCCAAGTCAGCAGCGAGCCATTGTGTTCGAGCAAGAGGTCAAAATGCTCACTCTCGGTTGAGTCGTGAGAAGGCTGATGGAGGAGTACCGCGAACCGCATGGCAGCTCTGTCTCGGGGGAGAGTTCAGGAGAGAGTCAGTCCGAGTTTCGCCGCGACAATTTCGGTGAGTCTTTCGACAACTTGTTCCAAAGTGAGGTTGTCGGTTACCAGCTCCTCGGCATCAGGTGCTTTGATGAGCGCGCCGTAGGGGCGGGACTTGTCGCGCCGGTCGCGATCGGTCTGCTGCCGTAGAATAGCGTCGTACTCAGCCGGTTCGTTCTTCCGCGAGAGTTCGTCGCAGCGACGGCGAGCTCGGGCTTCGGGCGTTGCGGTAAGGAAGATTTTGCACGGCGCGTCGGGGAAAGCGACCGTTCCTTGGTCGCGACCTTCGCAGACGTAGTTTCCTTGAGTGGCGATCGCTTGTTGGCGGCGGACCATCTCCTCGCGGACTCGGTGGTTGTCGGAAATGGCGGAGATGTTTTGATTGACTGAATCAGAGCGGATTTCGCGGGTCACATTTCGCCCGTTGACCTGAACCGTTTCGCCTGCGAATTCGATTTCAATTTGTTCGGCGATTCGACCGACGGCAGCTTCATCATCGGGTGAAATGCCTTGCTGCAGCACAAGCCAAGTGACGGCGCGATACATGGCGCCAGTATCGAGGTAATCAAACCCGATTCGGCGAGCCAGTTCGCGGGCGGCGGTGCTTTTTCCGGCTCCTGCCGGACCATCGATTGTGACGATCATCGTTTACCAAAATAGCTGCAGAGTGAACAACTTATAACCATGATACTCAAGAGTGACGCGGTCGTCTGTTACTGGAAGAGCTTCAAGCGGCTTGCCGGATAAGTCGAGCAGTTTCGCTCCTTTGAGTTTTGCTGGCGCATAGAGAGCGGCTTGGCCACTTTGCCCGACAGATTCGCGAAAGCGGAGGATGGCGCCGTTACATTTTCCATTCGAATGGAACGTGGGAGCAGAGTCGACTACCAAGAGGTTCTTGGATGCGAGGTGAAAGAATCGCTGCTGTGACGGAGCGTTTGCTTCCAGCGGGATCGCAAGGCAATCGCTGTTGCGTTGGCTTGCGGTCAAATGAGGCGTCTCAATGCCAACGCCAATCGCAAAGCGGAAGCGGCGGGCTGATTCTCCCCGGACAATCAGGAGTGAGTCGAGCACGCGGAGTTGAGATTGGCGATGGTAGGCGAGGCCATCGCTGAAGAGGGTCAGCGGCGTGTGGCCGTTATCCACATGGAGGTAAGAGGGAGCGAGGAATTTTTCCAATCTGACGGGTTGGTGGGTGTCGTGTAAGCCTCGGTAGCGACCGAGCGGTTCATCGCCCCACGCCAGACGCGAGCAAACGTATTGCTGCCAAGGGCGACCGTCGAGTTCATGGAGCATTTCGATTTCCACCTCGAATTCGATGGTTCGGATGCCGCGCGTAATGCTGACTTGTTGGCGAAAGCGGGCCCAGGTTTCTTCGCCAAAAATGAGGCCGCCCTCTGATTGGCAACTGGCCGTCAGGGGGTGACTAGAGTCGAAAGAGACTTTTTCTGCCTGCATTCGAGCGAAACCTGAGAGCGGTTCCTCTTCCGATTCGCGGGCGGGGTCGATGAGGATAGCGAGTTGTTGGGAGAGCAGAGTTGTCCGCGCTCCATGGGTTCGCAGTCGACGGATGCCGCCGGTTCGAGGATCGATTTCCAGCTCAAAAAACTCATTGCGAAGCGTCTGGTCGACGACCATTGGCGGCTGGCGTCTCTGAGGCGGTCCACCCGAACTAGTAATGATTGCAAAGCCGCTGGCTGGGACGTCGGAGACTACGGCAGCTGTTTGTTCGTTGGTTTCGGCGAGGACTACTGGCGGAGCGACGAGCGGTGGCGATTTAGCGTTTGCTGGGCTGAAGCTCTGCCGGAGTCGCCGAGCCGAAAAGCTTGGATTGAAAAGGGCGATGGACTTGGAGGAAGCGTGGACTTCTCTTTGAGCTGAGGACAAGAGCGTTTGTGCGGCGGTAGCGGTGAGGAGGCTGCGCAGCTCAGCCAGAGAGTGGTTTACCTCGTCAAACCGCATTTTTCTTGCCGCGGCTTCCAGGCGGTGTGGAGGAGTCGCCAATTGGTTTAACTCGGAAAGGATTTTCTGAAGCCGCGTAGTGATATTTGCAGCTTGCGGATTGAAGGTTGCGAGCATCGTGTTGAGATGCCGAAGTGCGAGCCACTGAGCTTGGACCGCGTGAAGAGTGAAGGCGGTTGAAATCGGATTGACTCGGCCTTCAGAGTCAAATTGAGCAAGAGAGTTTGAGCGGTAATCGTCGTAATCAAATCGGTCGCCGTAACCAGGATGGTAGAGCGTATCGAACAATTCATCGCAGGTGACGAAGCGGCCGAGCAGAGAACTGTGCCGCGCGACGCGGGTCAGGTCTTCGAAAGGTTCGCAAGTTTGGTCCGGCCAATGGACGAAGACAATTGTGGCCTGATGCGCGGAGTCAATCTGTTGGCCGATATTCAAGGCCAAGCCGAGAAAAGCATTAGGAGAGTTGGCGTCTACCGGGGTAGCGGAAATGGCGTCGAGGCTGTGCTGACCTAAGCCTTGCCAGCCAAGAGTCGCTGCTGCGGCCGGAGGCAGCTTTTGGTCTGGGCTCAGTGGTAAATGCAAGGCTCCCCGGTAACCGAGGCTGGAGAGGATTTGCGGTTGGGCGGGGTGCAGATTGCCTCGTCGTCGTCCAAATACTGATGGAGCGATTCCAAAAAGTTCTTCGTAGGTTTCTTTGCCCGCAACGTACTCGCTCAGGAGAGCCGCCGTTGAAAGGAAATTTTCGGGAAGCGTGTTTTCCGTGGAGCCGAGAATTTGGTGTTTTCCAGATTGAGCACTCGCGGCGAGTTGCTCGACTAATTCGGGCTGTTCGACTTGCAGATGGCGGGCGACGTCGAGCGGGAGCAGCAGGTTGAGTTTGCGAGTGCTGGCGGAGATGTTGTGTGGAGGGTGCTCGCGATCCAAGAGCAGCAACTCGACGAGTTGGGCTTCGACCGGGTAATAGCGGTTGCGTTCAGTCAGCAAGAGGTCGAAGGCTGCGTGCAGTTGTTCTTTGGCTGTCGGTTGGTCTTTACTTTCGAAAGCGGTGGCAGCCGAGATAACCCGATCGGCGAAGGCTGATTCATCGAGAGTATTGGAATAGCGAAGACGGCGTGTGAGCAGTTGCAATTGGAGAAAGGCGTAACCAAGGGCCGCAAAATCATCGGCGGTCAGTTGGCCGGATAGCGGGGTGTTGTCCGCTACTTCCGACGAGGGCACTAGGCCTAGCTCTTGCCAGGCAGCGGACCGAGTGAGCGGGCTGGTTACAAACTTTGCGGGGTGAGAGTTAAGTTGCTCCGGGGTGAGAGGTAACTGGCTCGTTGAGGAGATAGGGACGATAACGAGAGAGTTAGCGGAGAGTTCCGGGAGTTGGTCAGGGCGAGACCAGGCGGGGAGTTTGGCTGCTTGATGGAGCAGGGCAGGATGCCAGGGAGCAGTCCAACTGGCGTGCAGGCTGGCGGCTTGGTCGCCCGTGAGGTGCACCGGGAAGTCTTCCAAGCTATGGCAAGTCAGGACCGTCAGCAGCTGATTGAATGGGGGCAGAGACACTGGCGCCTGGGCACTTCGGAGGATGGCGTGGAGGCTTGTCGCGATAGCCGCACTTAAAAGGGAGAAGTTTAAGGTCGGGCTAGTGTAAACGATAGTCTAAAGCGGGGAATGGATGTGGCGGGGGCTAAACTGTTCTGAAGTAATCAAGTTAAGGCTGGCCCCGTACTGGAAAGAGGCCTATCATTCCAACGGAGCAGATGAGGAGGATACCAGTCAAATTGGAATGTTCGTTAAAACTCGCAAAATTTGACTTTTTCTCCCATTGCCCGCTAAATTGGTGGCGTTTCACTGATTTCAGGTGAGTGGCAAATAGCTGGCCCGACAGTGTTTGATATCCCATGATGTATTGGAGACTTGTCTTCCGAGCTAGTCCCTACAGTTTTGGGCTCTTGCAACTAGACTGGGATTAGAGTGCACCGGCCTGTTGAGTGGGGGGAGCTCCCGCTCGTCAGATTGGCGACCCGTTTAGACAGGCGACTGATCAACGGGTGCGAGTGATCGTCACGCGCAGTCAGTCGCGCGGTATCAGTTGTGGCAGGAGTGGCTTCTGCGATTGGTGTGAATCCGGAACTTCGGGCGTTGTCTTGGTTCGGCAAGTTGCGAGGAGCGGTTTCGGTTAGAGGTCAGTGACGCGGTTTTACGTCTTGCTGCACTGCCGAGTCGGGGTTTCGGGTCGAGTCTGAATGTCGGGTTCTGGAACCTCGCGAACGAGACGAGCTTAAGCGGTTGCTGCCTGAGTTGTCAGTCGGCACCGTGCGGGAATTAATCTCAAAGGGATCATAAATGGCCAAGAAGCAAGGCGTTTGGGGTATCGACATCGGGCTGGTTGCAGTCAAAGCACTGCGCTGCACAGCCGGCGGCGGTCCGAACGAACTGGTCGCGGATCGGTTTGACTACATCGAATATCCGAAGATGCTCAACCAGCCGGAAGCGGAGCCCGAGCGGATGGTGCGCGAGGCTTTGGAGCAGTTCCTTTCTCGGAACGATGTGCGTGGTGACAAGGTAGCGATTTCAGTCGCCGGCCAATCTGGGCTCTCCCGATTCTTTAGGCCGCCACCCGTCCCGGTACGGACCTTGCCCGACGTCGTGAAGTACGAAGTTAAGCAACAGATCCCGTTCCCGATCGAAGACGTGATTTGGGATTGGCAGCAGTTGGGCGGGACGGTTGTCGACGACCGGATCGTCGATGCGGAAATTGGTTTGTTCGCGATGAAGCGGGAAGCCGTATTCCGCGCATTGAAGCCATTTGATGACGCGGGGGTAGAAGTCGATCTGGTTCAACTTTCTCCTTTGGCTGTTTTCAACTACGTCGCGCACGACGTTCTGGAGTCGATTCCCAATGTGGAGGAAGTCGATCCGGAGAATCCGCCGGAATCTGTCGTTGTGATTTCGATGGGAACAGACACGACAGACTTGATCGTAACGAATGGCATCAAGTTGTGGTTGCGAAACATTCCGGTCGGCGGCAATCACTTTACGAAGCAACTGTCGCGCGAGATGAAGTTGACTCATGCCAAGGCGGAGCAATTAAAGCGGAACGCGCGGCAAGCGGAAGATCCGAAGCAGTTATTCAAGGCGATGCGGCCTGTATTCGGCGACTTTGTTAACGAAGTTCAGCGTTCACTCGCCTTTTTCCAAGGCTTGGAGAAGAACGCGAAGATCTCCCGCTTGGTGTTGCTGGGGAACTCAGCGAATCTGCCGGGTTTACGCCAGTTCTTGAATCAGCAATTGGAACTGGACATCGTCAAGGTCAGTGATTTCCGGCACCTCTCTGGTCCGGAAGTGCTGAATGAAAAGTCGTTTCAGGAAAACTCGCTCTCGTTCGCACCAGCCTATGGGCTTTGCTTGCAGGGGCTGAATCAAGCTCGGCTGAAAACGAATTTGCTGCCCGCGGAGATTCAGCGAGAGCGGATCATTCGCGCGAAGAAGCCTTGGATTCTCGCCTCGCTCAGTTTACTGATGCTGGGCATGTTGGCGGGCTTCTACTTCAAGCAAACGGCCAGGTTCTCCGCTTCCGATGATTTTCGTGGAGCAGATGGTGACGTGACATGGAAACGAGCTAAGGACGAAGGTCAGACGAGAGTAAGTTTGAGCCGGCAATTGGTTCAAGCGGATAAAGACCAAAAGGCTCAACTCGATAAGATCAATCGATTGTCGACGGAGTTAGCTTCATCAGCAGACAAGAAGGCGACCTGGGTTGAATTTACGTCGGCGATTACCCAAGCTTTACCGCGTGATCCCCGGATTATTGGCACAGAGCCGCTCGACGCGAATGAAATTCCTTACGAGAGTCGGACGATTCTCTACATTGACGAGTTAGAGACAATTTTTGACGGCGACATTGAGACTTGGCAAAAAGAAATCAAGCCGATTTACGATGCCCAGTTTGAGACTTCGCTGGAGAAGTTGGCTGAATCTTCGGCGAGTGCCCCAGTGCAGGCACCGACTGGAGTAGCTGCTCCGCCGGCTACTCCGGGTGCCAGCAGTTTCGTTCAGCAAGCAAGTCAGGCTGCTCAGCCTGCGGTCGTCAATAAGACGGGTTATCGAGTTGAGCTGAAAGGCCACCATTACCACAACAGTGAAGAGGATGAAGTCGTTGGAAACAGCGGCAAGTCGTTCTTACTTAGGACCCTGATCGACAAGTTGGTCAATGGAGAAATGGAGCTCCCAGGGAGTGAAGAGGAAGGCGGTGGAAAGTTCAAATTCAGCGATTTTGGAATTCTTTCTCCGTCGATTGTGCGCCGATCGGGGATGCCCGAAGACTATATCATTACATTGGCAGAGGTCGAGAATCCCAACCAAGATGTAGTGGGTGGTGGTGGAGAGAAGAGAGACAATGCTGGCGGGGATCAGAAGAATGACAGTGGTCGTCCACCGGCGGGTGGTGGTGCTCCCGGCGGCGGTGCTGCTGGTCAGGGTGATCGCAACCGAGGCGGGCAGGGCTCACCTGCGGGTGAGGGACGTGAGGCTCCCGTCGATACGAAAAGCGACAAGAATCAGTTCAAGGTAAGGCGGTTCAACTTCGTTGTTCAAATGGCTTGGATTCCTCGCTCACCGGCTGAGCGAGTCAAGGCTCGGGCTGAACGATTGGAGCGGGAGAAGGCTGAAGCAGCTGCAAAGGCAGCGGCTCCGGCTGGTGATGCTGGGGGCGTTCCAGCTGGTTCAGTGCCGGCTCCCGGGGCTCCTCCTGCAAACGTGCCTGCAGTTCCGCCTGCAGCCCCGGCCGCGGGAGACGATGATGATTAGCCTCTCATTGCTGGTTTAGGCATGTGCGAAGGGCTGGCTTTTCTGCGAATCGATCAAACAATTTAGTAAAGCGGTTAGCTTGAAAATAAGCGACTGGAGAAATCGTTATGGAACAACTTAAGCCTTTCATCAATTTCCTGAAGAAGAATCGTTTCTGGCTTGGGTCAGGCTTGATGGCGATCTTGCTGGTTGTCGCGTGGTACCTGGCATCTCAAGCGGTTGATGCTGAAAAGGAAAAGGACATTCAAACACTGACGAGCAAGATCAGTGAATTGGAGAGCGTGATGAAGGTGTCGGCCGAGGGGGTTCCCGCGGAAGTCAAAGCGCATCCCAACGATGTTTCCAAACAAGGGATGGAGCAGCGGTTGGCAGACGCTCGCCAAGCGACCATCAAGGCTTGGAAAGTTCGTCGAGAGGCTCAAGAGCCAATCATGGTGTGGCCGGATGAGGTCCTGAAGAACCCAGAGTTTCTGAAGTTTTTCGAGCAGTTTTCGCCGCCCGAAGGGCGAGACAAGATTCCTCAAGAGAAGGTAGCTCGCTATTTGCAGATTTACACTCGGGAGATCCCCAAACGGATGCCTGAGATCTGCGAGATCATCGGCACCAAATGGGATGCCGAAGAAGATATGAAAGCGGCTGAAGGCAAAGGCAAGAAAGACGACCAAGCGAGTGGTGACAGTAAAGACGGTCCCTCGGCATCGGTTGCAAAAGATGGAGGCGATGGGCCCACTGTTGTGCTTTGGAATGGCGACAACCAAAAATTGTGGCAGGAAAAGCTGACTCAATTCAAGGGATTTGACGGCAACACAGAAGCCTTTGCTACGGCCTATCAGGTCTTCGCATTACAGCAGGACCTTTGGCTTTTGGAGGCGATGTTCAAGGTTATCAAGCAGGTGAATGGCGATGCGGACGCCAATGATTTGGCGGCCATTCGGGAAATCGACCACATTGCGTTCGGTCGCGAAGCTCGAGCAAAGGTCGGCTCTTTGTCTCCCGTTGACTCTCGTCTGGCTGGTGCAGCGGGGGCTGAGGGATCAAGCCCGGAAATGGGAGCTGGACCGGGTGGTCCGCCGCCGGGTGGTCCGGGTGCGGCTCCTCCGGGAGCTCCGGGAAGTGCCCCAGCACCGGGTGGTGCGCCAGTAGGGGAAGCTGCGGCGACGCCTTTCGTAAATTTAGAGGCGAGTGATCCACTGTTCGCGTTGGGACCTTTCCACGGCCGCTATGTGGATGCCAAGGGCGAACCGCTGCCAATTCAAAAAGTACATGATGTGTTGAAGCCGACGAATAAGTCGCTTCCGGAACAGGACTTGGAATTGGTAGTCGCGCGTCGAGTCCCGGTCAGAATTGCTTTGAAAATGCAGGAAAACAAGATTCCTGCTTTCATTGCAGCATGTGCAAACTCGCCGTTCTGCTTTGAAATCAACCAGATTCGTTTGAATCGCCACAAGCCGGGCGAGAAGATTGAGCTGAACGGTGGCGTCAAGTCAAAGTCCGGTAGTGGCGGTGGTGGCGGCAGTCAGGAGCGGGATACTCCGACCGTTGGCATTGGTGGTGGGGCTGGTGGTGGCGGTAGCGCTGGTTTGGATGGTGGCGGTGATGAGCCAACGAAGACCAAGCCAACCGGTTCGACGGGGCCAATGGCTTCGGAACGCCGCACAAACTTGCTGGTTGAAGTTGAATTCACCGGCTTTGTGAAAATTTATAATAAGGTCGATGAAGCTCGTTTGTTGCCAGAGGGACAACAAACCGCTCCGAACTCGGCGGCACTGCCTGCAGGTGGTGGCGCTGGCAAACCTTAATTTCGGCTCGGTTTCAGATGCCGAAGCGGCGCTGGAACGAGAGTCGAAAAACTGCACGTAAAAACAAGTTCTTTAGATTTTTGCTGGAAGAGGTCAGAGATGAAGTTACCCAAACTAGACCTGAGCAAGGAAGGATTGAGCCGATTCTGGCTGCACCACGCCGAGAAATTGGTGTTGGGCATCTCGGCGATTCTGTTGGGCGTTTTTGGATGGCTGGGGTTTTCTACGCCCCGCTACAGCGACAAAACGCCGAAGCAGGTGGTTGACTTGGCATCTCAAGCAAGCGGTTACATCAACTCCCAGCAAAGTTGGGAGCAGATGCAAAACTACCGCGTTGCCGATACAGCAGCGCCGACCCGAATTGAGAAAGCAGCCGGCTTTGACGTTGAGTCGGCCAAGTACAAACACGACTTGCTGGTTGGCCCAGTCGTCAAGACTTTGGGCTTGCGGCCCGACCCAGTGATTCGTCCCGTTGAAGAATTGATTGCTCGCGCCGGTACCTTCCCGATTTACTATCGTGAGAAAGCGCCGGCTGGTCTCAGGTCTCTCGCACGGGCTGATATTGAGGAAACGGACGCAGCGGACGATAGCGATAAGGACAAGAAAGACAAGGATTCGGAAAAAGACGCTCAGAAGAGGGCTCCGAAAGTTGATCCGAATGCCCCCGGTAAAATGCTTTCTGATTTGCATTTGCGGGAAATGCCAGGCGTTCGCCCACGAAACATTGGCGCTAATAAGGCCTCTGGAACGTTTGACCTCGGAGGTCCGACCGCCGGTACCCTCGTTCAGGACATTGTCGCAGTTACGGGCCTGATTCCTTACGAGAATCAGTATGCCGAATTCCAAAAGGTTTTCGCTGGTTCCCAGGGCTACTATCCAAAGCGAGATAAACCGACCTATCGCATGCTTCAGATCCAACGCCGTGAAGAGGGTGGAGAATGGGTCGACATTTCGCGGCAGGTGATGAGCGATGCCAGACTCGTGACACCTCTGAACGACAGTTTTGTACCAGATGTGATTGACCCGAAGTACTACTATGCCCCTGAGACTGGGGGAGACCCAATCACCGCCGATGTCCCGCCGATTTTGATGATGGACTACCGTGACTTCGTCAGTCACCCGAAGGTACCGGCTCGGCAAATGGTACCCAAGGCTTTGAAGCGAGAGTTCTCGCTTGCGGAAGAAGAGGAGGTCGTTCAGAAGTTCGACCCTCTTTCTAAGGAGAAGGTAAAAACTAAGGAAGAAATCCTTCAGGAACTCGAGAAAGAGGAAAAGCTCGAAGTTGAAAAGATCGGATCACGAATTGAATACGAGAAGTATGGAAAACGAATCAAGCCCGCTGCTCCTTACAAGCTCGTGAGATTCTTTGATCTTCGTCCGCCAAAGGGTAAGCGGGTTCAATATCGCGTTCGCCTTTGGATGGAAGATCCGAATGACCCTGACGTTCTCGAATTGTCGGGCAAGAAGCGAGCTTCTGAAGACGATGACAAGCGAGACAAACTGTCGATTGGCTCGGCTGGTCTGGAAGGCGGCGGTGGCGGAGAAGAAAAAAGCAGTGTTGAGGATTTGAGCGAAGATGGTTTGGAGCCCGATTTCGACATGACCAAGGTTAAAGAGATTCTCGTCGACCAGCAGATGCTTGACGCGCCTGTTCGAACTCGCTTGGCCAAAAAAATGGAAGACCCAGACCTGCCAAAGGACTTTGACTCGACGGAACATCAAATTGCAACGCCATGGAGCAATGAGACTGAACCCGTCTTGGTTGGAGGCGAGGGCTTTAGATTGTTTGCCGGCAAAGCGGATGAGCCGCCAACGCTGCGAATTGATAACACTAAAATTCCTCGCGGCGAGTCATCGGTTTCGATGGTGGCAGCGACTCTCTCTCGCGATCTGAACACGGTAGTTCCCGCCTGGCGCGAAGTCCGCCGTGGCGACTTAGTCAATTTCACAGCCAAAAAGGCTCACGTTCTCAACCCGGTTGACCAAACCGTCCGAGTCTATGAAAACGCGGAAATCGATACCAATGCGGTAGTGGTTGATTTGCAAGGCGGCGAGAAACTGGACATCAAGGGAGCCAAGATTGAGTTCTTTGCTCCGACCGAGGTTCTCGTGATGGATGCGCAAGGCAACTTCCAGCTGCGAAACGAGATGGCAGATTATCGCGGCTACCGTCATGCGATGTTCAAAGACGACGAAAGTAGCGAATTTGGGAAGAAGAAGGAAAAGCCTGAAAAGGAAGAACGCGAGGGTGGTCGTGGCGGCGGTGGCGGCGGTTTGCCGCCTGACGGTTAATCGTTTGTCGCGAGTCAATTCAACCCGCAGGTCAAAAGCCTGCGGGTTTTTTTTGCGCTGTGGTCAGAACCTATGGGACTGATGCTCCAATTGCTGTATGTGATGCGATCCCGTGACTGTTGAGATGGGGCGAACAAAGGTTTTCTGGTCGTAACGATTAAACCGTCTAAGGAGACTCAACAGGTCGAGTCCTTCAGCAGGATTTGGGAAATTCCTTTGCCTGTTGCGAATTGTCAACCTATCTTTTCGCGACCGTCGAGAACGGTAAACGTTTGAATGAAATCGATTAGGTGAACAATGTCGCACTGCATGTCTTTGAACCCCAACTGGCGCAAGTTAATTGGTGTTGGTATTTTCCTGGCTCTCGCCATGATCTTGGCGGGCCAAGCGGCGGCCCAATTCGACGGATTTACCGAGCCGTATCGTTCGATTGAGTTGGCCAGCGATGAAACCGGCTTGATTGAAAAGGTTCTCGTCCAGGAGGGCGATTCGATTGGCAAGGGCGAAGAGATCGCCCGTCTAAGCTCGGATTTGCAACGAGTGCAGTTGGAACTGGCCGAGCATATGGCCAAGACCAATAGTGCGATTGTCGCCGCAGAGCAAGGTCTGGCAAAGCGCGAGCAAATTATCGAACAAGTGCGTCGGTTGCGTGAGAATGGGCACGCCCATGAGAACGAAGTGGTGCGAGCGGAGATGGAACTGGAATTGGCGCAGTCTCGCCTGCAGTCTGCAAAAGATGAACATATCGCTCGCGAGATTGAATGGCGCCGGGCTGTTGCCCAGATGGAACGACGAACGATTGTCGCACCGTTTGATGGTGTCATTGCCAAACTGCATCGCAAAGAGGGCGAATTCCTTTCACCAGTTCGTCCTGAGGTTGTCACGCTCGTCGATATCGACCAGCTCTATGCGACCTTCAGCATCCCGAGCGCTTCTGCAAGTGCCTTGGAAGTCGGAAAGACTTATCCGGTCGAAATTGGCGGACAAGTCGGCGTGAAGGCGACGCTTGAGTCAATTGGCGTTCAGACGGACGCTGAGAGCGGAACGGTTCGAGTTAAATTGCTCATCGGCAACGGTGATCACAAGTTGCGAGCAGGTGAGCCCTGCGTTTGGAATCTGTAGTCAATCCGGTTCGGTAAGGAGCATGGAAGACCATGGAAGTTCAACCGCGAACTTTGAAATTGAACACGCCGGCAGCGAATTGGTTCCAGCCTGGGGTGGCGACGGTAAGTCATTCGGCTGCCGATAGTCCTCAGAGCGATGCCGTCGCGAGTCTGGGCCGCCAATTATTTGATGCGGCGATGCGTGCGAGCAGCGTTTCAGAGCTTGTCAACCACTTGGTTCGAGCGATGAGCGAGCACTCGCTCTGCCTTGGGCTCTGGCTAGCCCCCAAGAGAAACGGCGACGAGCCCATTCCGGATTTCAAGTCGCTGCTCGATTCCGGAGAGAATCAGCTTTGGATGACCGTTCAGGAGCAAGCTCTTGAGATGTCGAGAGTCATTCAGGAGACGGGTGAGTTGCTGGTAGCTCCAATTCCGGGAAGCGGTCGCCGCGTGTTGGCGGTCGTACCGTTTCGCGCCGGCGGAAAAGGTGACGAGTTACTTGCCAGCTGCTTCGAAGTAGGCAGTCGACCTGGGCTCACACCGGGAACATTGCTGCTACTTGCGGCTCAGACAATTGCTCTGTGGCGGAAGCGACGGTCTGCCGAATCCCTCAACCAAATCAATTTGACGTTCAGTCAGACTTTTCAGGCACTCCAGGCCATCACACTCTCCAGTGGACGAGACGACGCAGCTATTGCACTCGTGAATCACGCTCGGCAGCTGCTCGAGGCCCGACAAGTGATTCTGGCGACGGCGATGCGGGATTCGCATTGGCGAATCGAAGCAATCTCGGATGTTGAAACAATCGAGATGCGCGGTGAGCACGCTGCGAGTCTTTGCCGTTGCTTTGACTCGTTCGGCCAACAGAAGGCAGCGGTCACTCGGCAAACTCAGGAGCCGACACTGAAGCAAGCCTTAAGCGATTATTGCCATTTGGCTGGCACGGAAGAAGCGATGTTCCTCCCGTTGCAAGTCGAGGGGCAGACCGTAGGCGGACTGCTGATCGGGATGAGCACGTCCCAATTGGACGCTCGGGGCTTTAGCGAGTCAGCTACTTTCCTGGCTTCCCAGTTTGCTCCCGTTTGGAAGACCTTTCTGCGGTCGGGGACAACTTGGTACGGCTTGTTCTGGAAAGGACTGATCGAACGCTGTCCTGTGAACATAAGAAAACACTGGGGCTGGGTTCTGGCCAGCCTGCTGGTCTGTTTTTGCTTCCCGGTTCCGTATCGCGTTAGCTGTAACAGCGAATTGCAACCGGTCAAACGCCGATATGTGGCCGCTCCGTTTGAGGGCGTGCTTGATTCGGTGCTTGCGAGAAGCGGCGATTTAGTCGAACAAAATCAGCTACTGGCAACGATGGACGGCAGTTCGCTGCAGTTGGAACGCTCCGGACTACAAGCACAATTGGTTGCAGCTCAGAAGAAGCGTGACGCTGCATTGGCGGCAGGAAATATTGCCGAGAGTCAAATCGCGAAAAGCGAATTTCGCAAGTGCGAAGCGGAACTCGCTTTGATCGACTCAAAGCTCAGCCGACTTGAAATGCGGAGCCCGATGGCGGGAGTCATTGTGAGCGGTGATGTGGATCAAGTTGAAGGGGCTCGATTAGAGATGGGCAAGTCTCTGTTCGAAGTCGCACCGCTCGAAAAGATGACCGTCGAGATGCGGATTCCGGAAGTAGACGCACGACATGTCGAAGCGGGGCAAACCGCTCGAATGAAATTCAGCTCCTATCCCTTCCAGACTTGGGAAGGACAGATCGTCCGAGTTCATCCGCGAAGTGAACTGGTTCAGGACGCAAATGTTTTTATTGCTGAAGTTGAGCTGAACAACGAAGACGGCAGGCTCCGTCCTGGTATGAAGGGGTGGGGCAAAGTAGCAGCCGGTTGGAAGCCTCTGGGCTGGGTTTGGTTACACCATGCTTGGGAGCGAGTGCGCTATGTCTTTGTCTGGTAGTCCTGAGCGTTGCGTTCCCCTGCCTGCAGCGGCACCTGCTGGAGGTATGCCAACAGACGAAGCTTGGCTGCAAGTTCGCTTGAAGTTGCGTCCCGACCTGATTGTCGAGCAACGCGAACAAGCGGGTCGCACCGTCTTTCTGATTGGCGATCCGGTTCGAAACAAGTTCTTTCAGGTGGGAGACCTGGAAAAACAGGTTATTGGCGCATTTGATGGCTCGTCTACGGTTGCCGAGATAGCTCAAGCAAATTTCTACGATGAGGCGGGAAGGTCTGCCTCTGTGCAAGCGATTCAAATCGCGAAATGGCTTGTCCAGCACCATCTTGGAACCATCATCGGCGCGGACAATAGTAAACGGGTTCAGGAACGCGCGCGAATTCTTCACAAAGCCAGTCGTTTTGGCCTGCTCAATCTGATTAGTTTCCGCATGCCGTTGTTCAACCCGACCCGATTGCTGAACCTGCTTCAGCCGATCGCCAAGTTGTTGTTCAATCCGGCAACCTTTGCAGTTTGGCTCTGCCTGATGGCGACTGCCGTCGTGCTGGTGTGGCAGCGTCAGGCAGATTTCAGTCTTCAATTCGCAGGTGTGCTTTCCGGTAATGGCTGGATTTGGATGCTGGTGATTTGGAGCGGCCTGAAAGTAGTGCATGAATTGGGGCACGGTTTGGCATGCCGCAGGTATGGAGGAAGCGTCCCAGAGGCAGGGTTATTGTTATTGCTGTTCTCGCCGCTGGCTTACGTCAATGTGACTTCAAGTTGGAAGTTCCCCAGTCGCTGGCAGAGAATGGCCGTGGCGTTTGCGGGGATGTATGTCGAGTTGTTCGTAGCCGCGTTTGCGGCGATTGCCTGGACGCAATTCGAAGAGGACAGTCTCTGGAAGGACCTCTGTCTTCACGCCTTTACAATGGCTGGTGTGACGACCGTCCTATTCAATGCCAACGCCCTGATGAAGTTCGACGGATATTACCTGCTTTCCGACTTGCTTGAGATCCCGAATCTTTATGGGAAGGGGCAGGGATGGTTGTGGGATCGCGCTCGCGTGCTTTGCCTCGGCTGGAATCCGGTGCAGAATCGGTTGACCGGGCCAGAGCGATGGATTGTCCCTGTCTATGCGATTCTCTCCGCGATTTGGCGGTTGCTGGTGAGCTTTGGTCTACTCGTTGGAGCGGGCGTGCTGTTTCACGGTGCTGGGCTGCTGATTGCCGGTGTTGCGATTTTCAGTTGGTATCTTGCACCGGCAGTAAAGCAGTTTCATTCGATTCGTGCGCTGAATCAACAACAACCGATCAATCGTTTTCGACTCGCGACCACGGGCGTGGCCTTCGCGGTATTGCTCCTAGGTATCTTTTTCGTGTTCAGCAGTCCGGCCAGCAAGTCGGCACCGGCCATTGCTCGGTTTGAGAACGAGTCGATTCTGCGGGCAAGTAGTGACGGGTTCGTGAAGGCGATCCACGTGGTCGATGGCCAGCGAGTAGCGGAAGGAACTCTGTTGCTGGAGTTGGAGAACAGACAACTTGAAACCGAAGTTTCCGTTCTTGAGACGGAACTTGATGAATGCCAGATTCAGCAGCGAAAGGCGCTACAGGCCAAGGAATTGGCGAAGTACCAGTCCGAACAGGAGCGGGCCCGGAGTATCGAGGAAAGGCTAGTTGAAAAAAGAAATCAATTGGCAGAGTTGCGGGTGTTCGCTCCATTTGAAGGTGTTGTCCTTCAAAGAAACCTTGAATTCATGAGCGGCTGTTTCCTAAAGCAAGGGGAACCGCTGCTGACGATGGCCGAGTCGGCGTCGCTGGAAATTGTCTTATCGGTTGAGCAGGATGACTTTTCGGGAATGCAGGAGGGGCGTCGAGCTTGTTACAAAGCGGTGTTTCCCGGCGCGGCCGTAACGTCTTGTCAAATTAAACTCGCGAACCCGAGCGCGTCTACCGTTCCGGTGCATGAAGCCTTGTGTGCCAACTACGGCGGGCCCTTAGCGGTGAAACCTGCCCCCAAGCATCGCGGGCAAGATTCAAACGCCAACCAGTTGGAGCTGCTGACTCCGCGTTTCAATGTGGAGTTGTTGGCGGCGGCTGAACTGCAAGAAAAGCTGAAAGCGGGTCAGCGTGGCTTGGTGATTTTTCCGGTCGAACAGCGTTCGCTCGGCATGCACTGGTACTTGAGTGCATGTCGCTGGATTGAAAAAAAGATCGAGACCGCGATTCAAAGCAGCTCAAATTGACGCGAGCTTGGGATGTCATTCTTCGAGCAGTTTGCGAAACGCGGCTTCATCGAGGACCGGGATTTTGAGCTCTTCGGCTTTTTGTAATTTGCTGCCGGCTGCCTCTCCCGCCAGAAGCAGGCTCGTCTTGCGGCTGACACTCGATCCCGGCTTTCCCCCGTGCTGCTCAATCAAAGCGTGCGCCTCCTCGCGCGAGAGTGTCGGTAAGGTCCCGGTTACGACGACGGTTTTACCGGCGAGCTTCTGGCTAAGTTGAGGGGCGGCTTGGCTAGTGGCAGAAAAGTCGAGCCCCAGTTCGCGAAAATCAGCGACTATATTTCTACCCACAGAACTACGAAAGAACTCGGCGACACTTTTGGCGATGACTTCGCCAATTTCATCAACGGTAGCGAGTTCTTCTTCCGTTGCCTCGGCGAGCCGATCGAGGTTGCGGAATTTCTTGGCGAGAATTTTAGCAACCGTAGTTCCAACATGGCGAATCGAGAGGGCTGTCAGAAGTCGCTCCAGCCCTCGTTGTTTGCTTTCCTCGATGGCCGCGAGGAGTTTATCGGCAGACTTCTCTCCCATTCGTTCGAGTGAGAGTAGATTCTCGCGTGTCAATCGATAGAGATCGCCGTAATCGGTGACCAATTCAGCGGATACGAGTTGGTCAACCAGCTTATCGCCTAGTCCTTCGATATCCATTGCGGGACGCGAGGCATAAAAACGGATTCGCTCTTTGACTTGAGCCGAGCAACTCCAATTCGTGCAACGGATGTAGACGCCGCCCTCATCCTGCGAGAGCCGGGATTCGCAAACCGGGCAGACATTCGGAAAATGAAAGGGCTTCTCATTTCCAGTTCGTAGGTGTTTTTCCACTCGCACGATGTGCGGGATAATTTTCCCAGCTTTTTCGACAATCACCGTATCGCCAACGCGAATGTCTTTGCGAGTGATTTCCTCGGCGTTGTGCAGACTTGCTCGGCTGACCGTTGTCCCTGCAAGTTCGACTGGTTTTAGGTTGGCGACGGGGGTGATCGCACCGGTTTTTCCAACTTGCAGTTCGATCGATTCGAGTTGAGTCGGTGCTTCGTATTTTTCCCACTTGTAAGCAGCAACCCAGCGAGGGCTCTTGGAGCGGGCACCGAGTTGGTCGCGTTGGTCAAAGCGATTCAGTTTGACGACCAGACCATCGACTTCGAAGTCGAGTTCGTGCAACTCCTCGACAATTGATTTGCAATGGTCGGCAGCAGCCTTAATTGAGGAAAAGCATTTGACGTTGGGGGTTGGTGGAAGTCCGAGTGCAGCGACAAGTTGCAGGAACTGCATGTGGGTTTGGGCCGACAAGCCTTCGCAGTAGCCGGTGCCATGACAAAACACGTGGAGGCTTCGCTCGGCGCAGAGGCGAGGGTCGAGCAAGCGGATACTGCCCGCGGTTACATTTCGCGTGTTGGCGTAAGGGTCGAGTCCACTTGCAGTCTGGCGCTCGTTGAGGATAACGAGGTCCTCGTTTCGCATGTAGACTTCGCCGCGGATTTCCAAGAGGGGTGGAATTTCCTCGCCGGTAAGTTTGAGAGGGACATCGGCGATCGTGCGAATGTTGTGCGTAATGTCGTCGCCTGTCGTTCCATTGCCTCGAGTGAGGGCTCGGGCAAGGACTCCATCTTCATAGATAATAGAGACTGCGACCCCATCGACTTTCAGCTCGACAACCCATTCGGCTTCACCTCCGAGAGCATTTTCTGTCTTGGTCCCGAAGTCGAGCAGTTCCTCAAGACTGTAGGTGTTCTCGATCGAGAGCATTGGAACTCGATGGGCCACCTGATTTAGGTAAGGGACAGGTGCGTCTCCGACGCGTTGAGTTGGGCTGTCGGATGTGACGAGGTCTGGGTGCTCTTGTTCCAGCTTGACCAGCTTTTGCATCAGCCGGTCGTATTCCAAGTCAGAGATTTCTGGTTGGGCTTCTACGTAGTACTTGCGGTCGTGATAACGAATTTTCTCTCGCAGCTGCTCGATTTCCTTTTGAAGCTTGGTCGTCATCTTTCGGCTTGCTGCTGCTGAGGATGTTTATGGGGTGCTCGGAGCTAAAAAGCGAGCGCTCTTCGAAAAGGAGAGCTCCGGGGCGAATCATTGTTTTTTTCGGAAGCCCGCGGTTGCTGGATTGGCGGGACTAGTTCTGCGGTTCGATGCCGCACTCGGGAGCTTGCGTCACCGGTTTGTTGATGTAGTCATTGGGTACCAGGCAGAGGAATTTCAGGGGAGCTTCGCTGGCGTTGCGGAACTGGTGAATTTCATCCGGAGCGACGTAGATGATGTCGCCGGCGCGAATCGGATGGACTGTATCGCCCTCGAGAATCGTGCCTTCACCTTCGAGGACAAAAACTTCGTGCTCGAAAGGGTGGCTGTGTTTGGGAGTGAAGCCGCCGGCGGCGACTTCAAACTGCCGCATCGCGAAATTTGGGGCTCCGTCTCGAGCTCCGATCAGCCAGCGGACTTGGCAGTCTTTTGAGCCGGGCATTTCGATTTTCTGCAGTTCTACTTGCTCGTAGGGCATGACCTTCATGGGTCTGAATCTCCAAATTCGAGAGGCTTTATTTGCTCAGCGGGAATTATAACACTTCCCGCGCCGCGCAACGCAGGGTATCGAATAGCGAGGGAAAATCTTGAACGGTCAGTTCTTTGACTGTGGCTGGGCAGGCGACATTTTGGTGGCAACGCGGCGAGAGGGAGTACAGCTCGAAAGGTGGTAATTTGGTTTCCTCGCCGGAGGAGACGGTTCCGCGGAACTCGTTTGCAACTCTTTCTGCTTTGTAAAGACTAGAATGCAGTTTTGGGAATTTAGCGGGAAGTGATGATGTTGCTGGTGGTGGTCGCGACTTACAACGAACGAGAGAACTTGCCGGGTTTGCTGGAGCGAATTTGGGTAGGGCTTCCGCAGGCCTGGGTTTTGGTCATCGATGACGATTCGCCAGATGGCACGGGGCGCTGGTGCGAGCAAAGAACGAGCGAAGAGTCTCGCTTGTCAGTTCGGATTCGTCGTGGCGAGCGGGGGTTGGGGTCCGCAACGTTACTTGGCTTGAAAGAAGCGATTGCCACGGGCTTCGAGTTTGTTGCGACCTTGGATGCGGATGGGAGTCATGACCCGAGCGTGCTGCCTCTGATGCTTCAGCGGCTTGCAGCTGGAAGGCCAGAGTTAGGCGTGGTGATCGGTTCGCGATACGTGGTTGGCGGTGCGATCGAAGGTTGGCCATGGTATCGGCTGTGGATCAGCCGAATGCTGAATCTTTGGGTGCGGATGGTCTTAGGACTCAAGACGCGGGACAACAGTGGGGCTTTTCGAATCTACCGATCTGCCGCGCTGGAGCGAGTGCAGCTTGAGCGGGTGCGGAGCAGTGGCTACGCCTATCTCGAGGAGTTGCTTTACCGTTTGCGTCAGGCAGGGTTCAGCGCGGAAGAGGTTCCAATTACGTTTCGAGATCGGATTGAGGGGGTATCGAAAGCAAACTGGCGTGAGGCTGCGGGCGTTTTTCTGCGAGTCTTGAAATTGAGGTTTGAACGGTAAGTAGCAGGCGTTCGGGGTGGACGGCTTTTTAGCAAAGTGCCGTACGGTAGGAGCTTGAACGAGTGGAAAATCCGGCAGTTTGCGTTTGGGATCGGAAAAGAAGCCTGTTTGCTTGAGTTTTGGCCTTGTTCACTGAAGTCAGCCGTGCACTAGAATGAAGGTCTTCGCGGCTGGGAGATGGTGGGCTTTGGGCGAACCTTTCTGGCTGCGGCATGAGTTTGACTCCGTGCGAGGGCGAGTCGTCGAGACACGATGTTTCGAGGTTGGCCTGCGAGCGCGTGCCTGCTGAGCAATGCGGACGCGACTGAGGGAACACTTGGAGTTGTTGGCTCGAGACTTTATTCTGAATCCATGGCCAAAATAACTGGCGCTCTTTCCAATTATCCCGCCCGCATTTCTTTCGTGGCGGTCGTGCTGCTGATCCTCGCTGGGACGTTGCTGCTTTGCGCACCGGTGTCGAACGCGAATCCGGAAAAGCCCATTTCGTGGATCGACGGGCTGTTCACTTGCGTCAGCTCCGTTTGCGTTACCGGCCTGACTGTTCGCTCTACCGGGAATGATTTCTCACTGTTTGGGCAGATAGTAATCTGTTTGCTTTGCCAAATCGGTGGGCTTGGCATCCTGACGATTACCAACTTCGTCATGCTCCAATTTGGCGGGGCTTTGGAATTGCGGGAGAAGCGGTTACTGAGCGAGACGCTTGGTGCGGAGGGTAACGTAAATTTCTCTTGGGTTCTGCGCAATGTGCTCCGTTACACCCTATTCATGGAGTTGGGAGGCGCGCTAATTCTCTTTGTTCGGTTCCTTTGGGACATGCCTTGGCAGTCGGCTGCTTGGCATGCGGTGTTCCACAGCGTCACCGCTTTTTGCAATGCGGGGTTCTCGCTCAACGACAGCAGTCTGATTACCTATCAGCGGGATTGGTGCGTGATCCTGACGATCTCTTTTCTGGTCATCGCAGGTGGGATCGGTTTTCCTGTGGTGCTGGATTTGGTGCGGCAGCGGGGACGTTCCATCTCGCAGCGGTTAGATGGTTTGCATTTGCACAGCAAACTGATGCTGATCGGGACGGTCTTGCTGATTGTCGTCGGCGCGGGTTCGTTCCTATTGTTTGAGTGGAACGACTCGCTGAAAGACAAAGATTGGCAAGCTCGATTTCTAATCCCGTTTTTTCAGAGCGTGACCTGTCGAACGGCCGGTTTCAATTCAATTGACCAGGCCGAGTTGAATGGTGCTTCGCTCTTCTTTTCGATTTTTCTGATGTTGGTGGGAGGCGGACCTTGCTCCACGGCTGGCGGTATGAAAGTCACGGCCATGATGATGTTCGTGCTGAAATCGGCCGGAAGATTGAGCGGAAAGTCAACGGTTTCTGCGTTTCGTCGAACGATCCCGCAAAGCTCGATCGACAAGGCGACCACGGTTATCCTGTTTTACGTTTTCATTGCCGCTTCCGGGTTGCTGATGATTTTGACGATCGAAGACAGCAGCGGTGGTTTGAATGGGCGCGAGAAGTTTCTGCCGGCCTTCTTTGAGGTCGTGTCAGCCTTGGGAACAGTGGGGCTGTCCGTGAATTTGACCACACAATTGACGGAGCCGAGCTTGCTGGTGCTGATGTTGTTAATGTTTATTGGGCGGCTGGGGCCGATCACGGTGTTTGCGGCATTGTCGCTGCCGGAACGTGAGCGGGCGTTGAAGTATGTCTCTGAGGAACCCCTTGTGGGTTAGTGAACGATGTCAAAGGCCAAGCATTTTGTCCTGATTGGACTGGGGTCATTCGGTTCGGCGGTTGCGCAGCGATTGAACCACAATGGTTGTCGCGTTACCGGTATCGATGCCAGTCCGCAGCGGGTCGAAGCGCTGAAGGATATTCTCTATGCGGCGCTGGTCGGGGATGCTACCGATTACCACGCCCTTGAGGAGCTTGGTTTGGACCAAGTTGATACGGTCGTGATTAGTCTCGGTGAGGACCTCGCGCGGTCGCTGTTGGCTACACTGCATGCCAAGGAATGTGGAGCGAAGCGGATTGTGGTTAAGGCGATTTCGCAAGACCACATGAAATTGCTAAGCAACATGGGCGTGAGTCGCGTGATTTTCCCTGAGACCGATATCGCGGTCCAATTAGCCGACCAATTGACTTGGACCAACGTGCTGGATGTTCTGGTGATCGACTCGGAATTCAGCTTCATGGAGACGGCTGTTCCGAATTCAATGATTGGCAAATCGTTGCAAGAGGCAGATATTCGGCGACGCTTTGGCGTTTGGGTCGTCGGCTTGCGCGATGCGCTGACGCAGAAGTTGCGAATGTTCCCGGAGGCAAACTACGTCTTCACAGATGATCATGCGATTTTGTTGCTGGGTAAGACCACCGACCTCGAAAAATTTCGCAACCTCGATTAAGCAGGCAAGCAGCGATGGCTCGGCGTCGAAATGAAACGGACCTGTCTGGTGACGGGGCGGAATACACCCAGCAATTCGGTGCGAGTCTGCCGCAGGCTGCGCTATATCCTCAACCGGGCGATGCACTGCCAGCGGTCACACTTCGTTCGCCGGTGCGCCAGCCGAACGTCTTTAGAAAGCGCATCGCCGAGGTTGACTCCGGGGTCAAAACTGGTGACTGGGTTGTGGTTTATGCCCCGCGGACGACGGATGCGGAGGGCGAGCTAACTGATTCGGGCGAGCCGCAGATTCTTGGTTATGGCATCTACAATCCGCGGTCGGAGATCGCACTGCGAATTGTCCGATTCGGCGTGGAACTTCCAAATGAGGCGTTTTGGGAAGAGTTACTCGGCCGAGCCGTCTCCTTTCGCCGAGAGATGCTGCGATTGGATGAGGTCTCCGATGCCTACCGCGTTTTGCATGGCGAGTCAGATGGCGTACCGGGGCTGGTGGCAGATCGCTATGGCTCAGTACTCAGCCTCGAAGCGTTTAGCTACGGGATGTACCTGCGTGGTAAGGAGTTAGCCCAGCGGTTGGCGCGGAAGATTGGAGCCGAGCACTGGTATCTGAGAACGTCGCCTTTCATGCTCTCGCAGGAAGGGCAAGATCGTCCGCTTGTTCGCTCCGAGGGCGCTCCTCGTTTCGTCACGGTGACGGAGCATGGAACCCGATTTCGGATTCAGTTGGACGAGCAGAGCCACAAGACGGGCTTCTTTTGCGATCAGCGAGACAACCGCCGGATGTTAGCGGAGTTTTGCCGCGACAAGACCGTGCTCGACCTGTGCTGCTACACGGGTGGATTTTCCGTGCAGGCGAAGAAGCTGGGCGGCGCAAGCGAGGTGACGGGGGTTGATTTAGACGCTGAACCGCTGGAGCTTGCCAAGGCAAATGCCAACCTCAATCAGGTGCGGGCCAAATTTGTACAAGCCGACGTCTTTCCTTACATGCGCGATATGCTGCGGAGCGGGAGACAGTTTGACGTGGTCGTACTCGACCCGCCCAAATTGATTCGCTCGCGGGCTGAGTTGGAAGAGGGGACGCGGAAGCACCTCGACTTAAATCGGCTGGCGATTCAGCTGGTCAAACCGGGCGGTTTGTTTTTGACCTGCACCTGCGCTGGGCTGCTTTCGGTTACCGAGTTCACGCAGGTGGTGGCCCGAGCCGCACGCCAAGTCGAGCAGCCGAGCGAGCGTTTCGCGGGTGGTTTCCGTCACGGTCGCGATTTACAAATTTTCGCGCGGACCGGCGCCGCTCCTGACCATCCAGTGGGAGGGAACTCGCTGGAAGGAGAGTACCTGAACGCGATTTGGGCTCGGGTGAGCGACCCGTGTTGAGCAGGCTTTCGCCGAGCCTCAGCGGCTTACGTGATTCTCTCAGCCTTAAAAGCCGCCGCCCGTCTGCCTAGGCTTGCAGCAGCTTGATCACTTCACCGGGTTGCGGGAAGCGGCCGAGTTGCACTTTCGAGAAGATCAGATTCCCGTCGTTGTAAACTTCGAAGATGCCGCCTGATTTCTTGACTAGCTCGGCATCGACACCCAATTTCGACTTCAATTCTTCCGCCAAACTGGCGGCTTTGGGATAGTAGTTTCACATCCCGCAGTATTCGATTTTGATTTGCATAAGTGGGGTTCCTGAAAGTGAGTCTGCCCGGACTGGCAGAAGCGAAGCAAATTATTGGCAATCGCGATTGCGATTCAAGGGGTTGAACTTCGGATTCGCGGGGCTCAGTTTGCCATGACTTCTTCGCTGCGGGTGATTCGGAAGCCGAGGTCTTCGACCATGCGGTAATCCTCTTCGGGAGCTTGGCCCTTGGTCGTCAGGTAATCGCCGACGAAGATGGAGTTTGCGGCGTAAAGGCCGAGTGGCTGAAGAGATCGCAAATGGATTTCACGTCCGCCGGCGATGCGCAGTTCGCTCTTGGGGTTTACAAAGCGGAACATGGCGAGGGCTTTGAGGCAGCCGAGCGGTGTCAGCTTGCCTTCGTTGGAAAGCGGCGTCCCTTCGATCGGATTGAGGAAGTTCAGTGGAATCGATTCGACCGAGAGTTCGCGGAGCGAGAAGGCCATATCGACGATGTCGGCGGGAGCTTCGCCCATGCCGATAATGCCGCCGCTGCAGAGCTGCATGCCGGCGTTGCGGACAGCTTGAAGAGTCGCAACGCGGTCGGCGTAAGTGTGGGTTGAGCAGATTTTAGAATAAAAGTTGTCGCTGGTATTCAGGTTGTGGTTCACCTTGTCGACACCGGCGGCTTTAAGTCGAGCGGCTTGTTCGGGGGTCAGCAGGCCGAGGCAGGCGCAGATATTGAGCCCGTACTTCTGTTTGATCTCGGGGACGATCGTCTCAACCGCTTTCATTTCGCGTTCGTTGGGACCGCGAGCGGAAATGACGAGGCAGTAGGTTTTGGATTGTCGTTCTGCGGCGACTCGCGCGCCGTCGAGCAGCTTTTCTCGATTGAGAATGTTGTAGCGAGGAATCTCTGCTTCAGAGACTTTGGACTGCGAGCAGTAGTGGCAATCCTCGGGGCAGAGTCCGCTCTTGGCGTTCATCAAGAAGTAGAGTTGGACGGTGTTGCCGAAATACTCGCGGCGGATTCGGTAGGCACCGGCCAAAAGATTCAGGATTTCTTCGTCCGGGATTTGCAGGATTTCGATCGCTTGTTGTCGGTCGATGGCTTGTCCTTGGACGATGGATTCAGCCAGTTCCAGCCAGGTGCTTGAGGAAGTCGTGAGCATGATTGAGCCTGAAATAAAGTTAGTACGGGCTGGTCTCATTGAGAGAGGTTAAAGGCTCTCCCATTGAATGGGGACCGTCGCGATTTTTTTCTGAGATCTTTTTTGCGGATGCACGGTTTGGCCGGGGGCGTTACCCAGCCGGGAGGATCGCCATTGTAATTGAGCGGCCAGCTTGTCGGAACCGCTTAGAAATCGCTTGGTTGGCGGGGATGCCAGAGGGTTAGCGGGTGCTACCGGCAACTTTCACCGCGTTGCTCAAGGATTGCGTGGTGGGAATTGGCGACGGTAGTCAGCCATGGCGGCGAGGACCACTTTTTCCGCGTGGGCGCGACCGTAGGCTGGACCGACAACGACGGCGTTCCCTTCATTGGGAGCGAGTTTGTAGGTGGCAAAATAATGTGTCAATCGATTGCGGATTGCTTCGGGGACATCTGAGAGTTCTCTGATTTCCCCGAAAACCGGATCGCCGTGCATGATGGCGATGATTTTGTCATCGGCTTCTCCGCGGTCGAGCATCGGCAGCCCGCCAACTACACGAGCGTGCAGCAGGACCTCGGCCCGGGAGATGGGGCGCTCGGAGAGAACGCAGATATCGAGTGGGTCGCGGTCGCCCACTTTGGCGCCGGGCATCAGAGCAGCGACTTCTCGGTCGGCATAGGTTTGTGGGATGAAACCGTAAATGGCTGGTGGGAGCGAGGACGTTTTCTGAGCCCGATCAACTCGGAGGTAGCCGGTCTCTTTATCGACTTCGTACTTAACCAAGTCGAATGAGGTGATTTCGACGAACACGTTGACCAGCGAGGGAGGTTCTGGGCCTGCGCTGAGACCATGCCACGGGTGAGGACGTGAGACTGAGTAGGGTTCCATCGGCGGGTCCACGAAAGATTTCTCGAGATATTAACACATTGTTGCGAAAAAGTAACAAGGTCTGGTAATTAATTGAGGCTTCTGATTCCTTTACAATCTGAGCGTGTCACGTTTTGCATTCCATGTCTCGGGCGGCAGGCAGAACTATGAAAATTCGATTCACTTGTCAGTGTGGGAAAACTTACGAGGTGCCGGAGTCTTATGCAGGCAAAACGACTCGCTGTAAGGCATGCGAGCAATTGATTCGAATTCCCACTGGATCGAGTGAGGCTGATGAAGAAGTAGAACAAGAGGTGGAAGAATCCTACCTCTCGGAGCAGTCCTCAGGAAATGCCGAAGGCGATTTGGCTCACCTAAAACAATTGACAGATATCCGCCGTAGGCCTTCAGGACGTAAGTTGGTCCCGCTCTCACCCGAGGCCCAGAGATTACGGGTTAAACAGCAAGCACTCGACAAGAGTCAGCCTTTTCAAGCTTTGAATCCCGCTTGGCTCAGTGTCAACTTTCTGAAGTACTTTCGAAATTTTCCTTATCCGTTGATGTGGCGGGTCGGACTGCTGCTGACAGGAATCGGTTTGTACTGGTTTACCGTGCTGGGGATCCCGCTCGCGATTTTTGCTGGTTACCTGATCTACCGGCATCTTAGATGGGTCCAGCAGAAGTATCTTTCGGGCTGTATCTGTCCTGGGAAAATTCTCTCGCTCAATCCGCCAGTCTTGGCTGTTTACGTTGACCTCTCGATTAGCCAAAACTCTTGCGGTGTGATTCGATTGATGGAGCAGCCCTTTCATCGCTTGGAGCCTGGGACGGCGCGTCCGGGGCGGGTTCCCGCGGTTTGCTACTTCATGGGTTTGTGTCCCCCTTACTCGGACCATTGGATGGTTCCTTTGCCGACGATGCCTCAGTTTGTTACCGACAAACAGCTTGAGCTGAAGCGAGTGTACGACAGCATCCCTAATGATCAGTGGGAATATCTGGAGCAGGGTTTGAAGCAGTTACCCGCTAATCCTGAACCACGAACCTACCGAATAACTCATCCGGCGTACAAACCCCACCTGCGTTTCTCATCCTTCGCTCAATTGCAATCGCTCGCTCGCAGGTTCTTGTCAGAGGTCGGGGGGAAATTTAACGCAGAAATTACGGCTGAGAGTTTGGCCAAAGCAACTCAGTTTATCAAGCAACCGATCGAGCCAAAAAAGGTCGTAGGTCTGGTGGAGAGCCTCGGCTCTGGGGCGATCATTCTTGAGCAGGAGATCATGTTTTTTCATCGTGAGGAAAAGCATAAGCCGGTCGTCGTGCCGTGGAACGAGATCAAAGTTGCCTACTTGGCATTTTCCGTGATCGAGATCGTGATGCGGGATAATCAGCGATTGCTTGTCCCCAACTCTGGAACCATGAGCACTCAGGTGCAGCTGGAGAAGTTCATTAATGAGGCCGTTGGCGTTGGCCCGAATGATTGAAAATTTGCATGGCTAAACGCCTCTGCTTTAATAGTAGAGATTGGCGTTTTTCAGCCCGATCGCCAGCAGGGCGATGCCGCTTAGAAGGAGCGGGCCAAATATGAATCCTGAAAAGCCGAACCGCAGGAACAGCCCGACGAGGAATGGCATTCCAGCGTTGGCAGCCTGAGGGTTGGGTTGGCCGCTAGGGGCTTCTGCAATTCGCGCTCGGTCCGTTGCTTGCTCCCGCTCGGTTTCAGTGGCACGTTTCACAGCCGTTTCCGATTGATCCGCGGTTCTCTCAGAATCGCTTTTTACCAGAGGCTTCGCAGGTTTAGATTCGGCATTGCTGTCGCTGAATGGATCGCTTGCCTTTTCGGACTGAGCTTTCTTTAGAGCGGTTTCAATGTACTTGCGGTCCGAATCAGAGAGCTTCTCGAATTCAATCCGGGTGGTTTTTCCGTTCGACCTGATCAACCTTACCATGTTTCCGGACTTGCCAGCCAGTTTTGCAGAGACCGTGAATTTCCCATCCGCTGAGGTCCAAGTCCGTTCGGGTTCTGACTCTGCTGCGCCGACCTCTTGCTCTTGGTCATCTGTAGCTGGTTCCTTATCCGGCAAGTTTTCTCGGGCAGTCGAGTCGCGCTTTCCAGAGGACTTGACTGATTTAATCTGCTCCGCGCTCAAGGGCCAATTCTTTTTGCTTCCATCTGGGTTGATTACATCGGCTTTGATTATTGCTCCGTCAACCAAAACTTCGGTGACGATCGCTTCGCAGTCCCGACCTTGAAAGTCGACGATTACCGTGTCTCCGACTTGGCATTCCACTGTGGGAATTTGAGCCGCGATCGATGAGTCGACGGAACAAAGCAGACCAACACAAGCCACAACGGAGAGTAAGAGTCGGTACAGTGTTGAGGCCATGGATGTCTCCCGAAAATTCCTGTATTGGTTCGGTAATGAACGCTCGAAATTTTTTCGAAAAAGTCTGTAGCCAGAGATTACTCGGCTTGGCAAACAGCCAAGCCAAGCCTTGGAGCGGATTCTGCTTGTTCCAAGATAGCAAATCTCAACACCCCGATGGCGGTATGTTAATGCGTTTGAGGGCGTTTTGGATTGATGAATCGGTGTAAGCCAAACTGAGTTGCCGAGCCGCTGGCTGGCGCGAAGACCAGGCTGAGAAAGAGCCTCCGCTTGGCGCGATAAAGTCGGATTAAAGGCGTATCGGCCTCAGGTGAAACCGGAGCGGAAGCGAGGGCCCAATCTCGGTCGAATTTGGAGCTAATCAAAGCTGGGCGGTGCGGCAATGGCTCATGCCATGACACGCGGTTCAGCCGAAATCACTTGCGGATACAGAATCAGTTGGAGCAAGGTGCCAAAAACGCGGCAATTATTGAGCCTGTTTGACTGTTGGCTCTGCACTTAATAAAACATTGGTACAGGAAACTGTTGGTGAGGGGGCTCCGTGAGGGGGAGCCGCGAATCGGGTCAGGTCTGAAATATGAAGCAGCCCTAAACGGGGTACTCTTGTGCGGAGTCCTCTCACCGACAGTTGACGCGAAGTGAACGCGAAATCGCAGCAACTGAGTCGTCCCTTTGACTTGGTCGATGCCGCAGTTACGCGAGTTGGCCTTGTGACCCCAGAGCCAGCCGAACCGCTCTTCTCCAGTCAGGGCTTCAGTGATCGCAACGGATGGCCAGCAATGGTTGCCTGATTATTGAGTGGAAGATGGATTGTTTGTCGGAGAGTTGCGGCATCAATTCATGCCACGACGAGGCTCGACCGAGCGGATGAAGCCCGCAAGATAATTCCGACCCGGGGTCAATCTCAACCGCGATGGACCGATTTGCATGGCCGGGAACTCCCAAACTTCTTACACGGTGGTCGCCCGGCGTTATCGGCCGCAGACATTCCGTGACTTGGTTGGCCAAGGGCACATCGTCACCGCGCTGAGCAACGCGATTTTACAACAGCGGGTTGGGCACGCTTACCTCTTTACTGGTGCTCGAGGAACGGGAAAAACTTCCTCGGCCCGCATCTTTGCCAAGTGCCTCAACTGCGAAAAAGGGCCAACCCCCGAACCGTGCAACGAATGCGATATCTGTCAGTCAATTGCCAGCGGCGAAGATGTCGATGTGCTGGAAATCGACGGTGCCAGCAACCGCGGAATTGAAGAGATTCGACAACTCCGCAGCAATGTCAATATCCGGCCCAGCCGCAGTCGCTTCAAAATCTACATCATCGACGAAGTCCACATGCTCACCCGCGAAGCGTTCAACGCTTTGCTGAAGACGCTCGAAGAGCCGCCTGAGCATGTGAAATTCATCTTCTGCACGACCGACCCGCAGAAGTTGCCGATCACCGTTCTATCACGCTGCCAACGGTACGATTTCGTCCCGGTAGCGACCGTGGAGATCACTCAGAGATTGAGCGAGATCGCTATCGGCGAAGGGGTGCAGGCCGACGACGCAGCTTTGCAATTGATTGCCAGACGAGCCGCCGGGTCGATGCGCGATAGCCAGAGTCTGTTGGAGCAAGTGCTCTCGTTTTGTAGCGAAAAGATCACGCTAGAAGACGTCCACTCGCTGCTCGGTACTGCCGACAGCGGAAAGATTTTCACGCTTGCCGAGGCAATGCTCCAGCGACGTTCGGCTGATGCCCTGCGCTGCATTCAGGATTTCATCGCCGAGGGTTGCGACCCCGGCCAACTCGCCAATCAACTGGTCGGCTTCTTCCGCGACTTGATGGTCTTTCGTGTCGGGGGTGAAGCTGGTTTGCTGCTGAATGTCGAGCAAGCCGACCTGCAGCGACTGAATGAATTGGCCGACCAAGTGGGGATCGAGACGCTCTTAAGCGGGTTGCAAGTCCTCGACCAGACGCTCGTGCGGATGCGAGACAGTATGCATGCCCGCATCTTGCTTGAGGCGGGGGTGTTGCGAGTTTGTGAACTCGGTAACTTGCAGGCGGTGGTTGAGATGCTGAAGCAGCTCCAAGCCGGTGCATCGCCGGGAGTAACGCAGCCAAACGCCGCGACCGCTCGACCAACCCCCGCGCCAAATCCAGCACCCGCCCAAGCTATCGCTCCGGCGCCGGCCGCTAAACCCGCGAGGAATACGTCTCCGGCAAGCGCACCTGCCACCAGCAGTGGTAGCGAAGCAAAAAAAAAAGCTGACCTAGCCGCATCGCAAACTACAACCAACACCGCTCCCCACTCCGTTCCCTCTGCGACCCCGGGTCCGGCTGCTTCCGGGAGTCGTTCCGCGGCTCCGATTAATCAGCTGCTCAGTGCCTCTGCGGGCTTAGAAGAAAAAGGATTTTCCGGCGATAGCTCGGAACTCAGTGCCGTTTTAGCTCAGAGTCGGGAGCCGGTCGCTGACGTGAAAACTTCTTCGGACACAGCAAAGCCGGTTGCGAGTTCCCCAAGTGCAAGTTCTCCTGCTGCAGCGGTGAAGACTTCTGAGCCGCCAGCAAGTGGAAGGCTCGTGCTCAATCCGGAGAACCTCTGGAGGCGGGCGCTTACCGAACTGGGCGACTTTACCGCTGACGTCGCCGCCGACTTTCGAAAAGTCGAATCGTTGCAGCCAGATACGCTGACCGTTACCCTGGGCGGCGATTACCAAGTCAATCTTTGCAATCGAGCCGAACGGCGGCAGCGGGTTGAGGACTGTCTCGAGCGAATTGCCGGGCGCAAAATTCGAATTGACTACGTCGCAGCGCCGGCGTCGCAGACAATTGAGCGGCGACCCGGGCCGGTGAATCGCAGGCAAGTCATCCGGCGATTAGAGCAGCATCCGCTGGTAAAAAGCGTCATCGCGATGTTCGATGGCGAGGTCACCGACTTTGAACTGCCGCGAAACCTCGTCGATGGTCCCACATCGGACTCGGCTCCGCCTGAAAATCCTCGTGAGTGAGTCTTGACTGTTGCGGTCAAGTCTCCGAACGATTGAGGCGGAAGTTCGTTAAGGATTCTTTTTATTACCCCTGAATGGGAGAGCTGAAGTGTTTAAAGGATTGGGAAACTTAGCCAACTTGATGATGAATGCCCGAAATCTTGGGGGCAAGATGGAGGAGGTTGCCAAGCGACTGCGCGAGGAGCGTGTCATTGGCACTGCTGGCGGACAGATGGTCACCGTTCATGCCAATGGACTTGGACAGGTCACTCAAGTGGTGATCGATCCGAATCTTGAGTGTCATCACGACCGCGAGCTGTTGCAGGATTTACTCCCAGCGGCGATCAACGAAGCGGTTGCCAAAGCAAAGCAGCTGCACATCGAAGCGATGAAAGAGATGACTGGCGGAGTGGACATTCCCGGGCTCGATCAGGCTTTGCAGCATTTCACCTAGTCGGTTGTTTGGAGCCCGCTTGCGGCTTTGCAGCGGACTGGTGACGAAATTTCTTTTGAGTGTACGGGTGAATAGAGATGGCCCAGCTGTCGCAAACTGTTATTGAACTAATTGAACAGTTGTCACGCTTGCCCGGGATCGGGCGGCGCTCGGCTGAGCGAATTGCTTATCATCTGCTGCGGGTCAACCAGACGGAAGCGTTAGCGCTGGCTGAAGCAATCCAGAATGTTCGCAAGAATGTCCGATATTGCCGCGAGTGTTTTCACTTAACCGAGCAGGCGGTCTGTGAGTTTTGTAGCGATCCGCGTCGTGACACGACGCAGATCTGTGTGGTTGAGCAGTCGCGCGATGTGTTGGCACTGGAAGCCTCCGGGCAGTATCGCGGGCTGTACCATGTACTCTTGGGTCGGATCTCTCCGCTGGAACGAGTTGGTCCGGATGATTTAACGATTGACCAACTGGTGCGTCGCGTTGCCAAAGGTGGCGTGAAAGAGGTCATCCTAGCGACCAACCCAACCGTAGAGGGTGATGGGACGGCGCTGCATATTTCAAACTTGCTTGGCAACTACGATGTTTCGATTACGAAGTTGGCTCGTGGGATTACATCGGGCAGTGTTCTCGAGCACACGAACAAAGAGATCTTGGCCGACGCTTTGGCAGCGCGGCGTCCGATTTAGGTTTGGGGACGAGAGTGGGAGCGCGATTTCTCGAGTCGCTGCGGACTCGGGGGAGGTTATTGGCAATCGCGTCCAACGGCCTCGGAAATGTTTTTCATCCGGTGCTGTTCGAGTTGGCCAAGAAGGTAGCGATTGACGTCTCGGGCGAGAGTTGGACCGCTGTAGATAAAGCCAGTGTAGGTTTGCACCAGAGCGGCACCCGCCGAAATCATGTTCCAAGCGTCTCGGCCGGAAAAGATTCCGCCAACGCCAATAATTGGAATCTGCCCCCGCAGACGCTCATAGAGGAAGCGGACGACCTCCAGACTGCGCGACCGCAGCGGAGCGCCAGAGAGTCCACCGGCACCGATTTGCTCGATTCGACTAGCCGGCGTCTGCAGTCCGGAACGAGAAAGAGTCGTGTTCGTGGCGATTAAACCCGCGAGCTTGAGTTCGCGAGTCAGATCGACGATTTCTTCTAATTGCGAATCAGTTAGGTCAGGCGCTATTTTGAGCAGAATCGGTTTTGAGCGGCATTGCGATTGCGCGGCCAATTCCTGGTTGGCTGCGATCAAGGTCTGAAGTATTTGCGTCAGTGGGGCTCGGTCTTGCAGCGTGCGGAGTCCCGGCGTGTTAGGCGAGCTGACGTTGACGACAAAGTAATCGCCGTAGGGAAAGAGAAGGCGAAAACTGGCAAGGTAATCGTTTGCGGCTTCTTCCAAGGGGACGACCTTGGTCTTTCCAAGATTGATTCCCAGGACGTGGTGCGAACGAAATTGATGTAAGGGAGTTCTTGCCAGCCGCTGGCGAACCTTTTCGGCGCCGTCGTTGTTGAAGCCCATCCGATTGATTAACGCTTGGTCGGTAGGCAGGCGAAATAGGCGGGGAGTCGGATTTCCTGGCTGTTCCTGGCCCGTAACGGACCCGATTTCGATCGCCCCAAAGCCGAGCGCGCCCAGCGGGCGAATCCAGCGACCGTTCTTGTCGAAGCCGGCGGCCAAACCGATTGGGTTGGCGAAGTTTAATCCGAAGAGCGCTTGGGAGAGTCGAGGAGAAGTCTCAAGCAGCAGTTGTTCCAATAACCATTTCGAGCCCGGGAAACTTAATCCCAAGGCGAATGAGTTCATCGAGAAGTAGTGGGCTGATTCTGGCGGAAGTCGGAACAGCAACGGACGGGCGAGACTTTTCCAGAGCAGGCTGAGCATGGCCGCGCGAGGGTTAATGCCAATAAAAAAAGATGTGGGCCGAGGTCTCTGGTA
>Ga0169931_10000619_pt1 | contig 59120 bp, 42 predicted proteins | sample Kivu_15m_20L_FD_129675 | JGI IMG/M metagenome (GOLD analysis project Ga0169931, IMG submission 129675) | Freshwater microbial communities from Lake Kivu, Western Province, Rwanda to study Microbial Dark Matter (Phase II) - Kivu_15m_20L... | ecosystem: Environmental > Aquatic > Freshwater > Lake...
ACGGCAGAGCCGATTATACCAAGTGGCTAATCGCCGTCATCTACATCGGCATGATTGAGGAAGATACCGAATTAGTCACAGGGGGTATGAAAATGTTCACGCAAGTTTTCGATCCCCGATATCCAAGGGAATTCAACCCCTACCAAGGCAATTCCGTCGAAGATCTGGCCGTAGTGCTCGGCGAACTAAAGGGCATTGCATCACCCAAAATGTACGCCATCATTTTTGTTCATCTGATTGCCAACGTCCCGGACGCGAACGTTTGGAAAGATTTCTGTATCGATTTTGCTTCTCTTGAAAAACAACTCTCTCGAATGGATGTACTCCCAGCGTATGAAGAAGAGCGTCTAGATCGAGCCATGACGATCCAAGCCCTGTATGCCATCGAGGAGTCTTCACAGATAGTTCGCGAAATGACGAGCATCCATCTGAGCCAACTAAACCGTTCAAAAGAGAAAGAAACGACCGATTTGAGAGTGTTGCAGAGCACGCAGTTCCACCCAAATGGATATTTTCACGGTCCAAGTGCTCTGGGCGACCTGAGGAACCGGTTGCAAACAGAATTTTACGGTTCTAACTACATTTTTTACTTCTTCACTGATGTCGCCTCTCCCCTTAGAAAATACGCTCGACTCATTTCTTTAGCTGCTAGTGGTACCACCACGCCTTGAATGCCACTCACTTGACGCCTAACCTGATCCATAGGACAACAGGGTCGGAGAAAGGTTTCTTTCAAAGTGGCTGAACATGTCAAATTTAGATAACAAACAGCAATCATGCGAACTTCCAGAGGCTGGCTGGAAGTTTGAACATAGTTACTCAGGGCTGCCAGAAGTTTTTTTCGCCAGGTCGAGGCCGGTTCCTTTCTCCCATCCTTCACTTTACATCTTGAATCACAGGTTGGCGCAGGAACTAGGGCTTGATTTCCAGAGATTTTCTGACACTGAACTCGCTGCCATTTTTACGGGTCAGCAAATGCCCCAGGGGGCCGATCCAATTGCACAGGCTTACGCGGGACATCAGTTTGGTGGATTTACTTTTCTGGGCGATGGTCGAGCCATTTTATTGGGAGAACATAGGACGCCCGCTGGTCGCTTGATCGACTTGCAATTCAAAGGTTCAGGACAAACCCTCTTTTCGCGGCGTGGTGATGGTCGAGCGGCTCTTGGCCCGATGCTGCGCGAATATATCATCAGCGAAGCGATGCATGCCCTTGATATCCCTACCACGCGGAGTTTGGCCGTTGCGACCACGGGCGAACCGGTTTATCGCGAAAAGAAGTTACGCGGCGCCGTGCTCACAAGGGTTGCAGCGAGCCATATTCGAGTTGGCACTTTTCAATACGCGGCCGCTCGTCAGAATCCAGAGCATCTCCGGCAACTGGCGGATTACACTATCGCGCGACACTATCCTGGCCTAGTGGAAGCGAAGGAAAAGTATCTTGCATTTCTATACGCGGTAGCTGAGCGACAAGCCGAGCTCATCGCCCAATGGCAAGCGGTTGGATTTATTCACGGGGTGATGAACACCGACAATATGGCGATCTCTGGCGAGACCATCGATTACGGTCCATGTGCCTTCATGGATACCTATCATGCAGAAACCGTTTTCAGTTCGATCGATGACTATGGTCGCTATGCTTACGGAAACCAACCACGTATCTTGCAGTGGAATTTAGCCCGCTTTGCTGAAACGTTACTCCCTTTGATTCACAACCATCATGAAACATCGATCGAACTGGCTACGCGAGCAATTCACTCGATCCCCGAAACCTATCAAAAGTATTGGCTGAAAAGTATGGGGAAAAAAATAGGCTTGGCAAATGCCGAGCCCACGGATGCCGATTTGATCGAATCGTTGCTGAATTGGATGCAGCAAAACAAACTTGACTTTACGAATACATTTCGAGATCTCGCTGCAGAATCCAAACTGGCTGCCGCAGCGTACCAAGATATCGTTTTTCGACAGTGGATGATGCGTTGGGAACAGCGACTCGCTCGAGAAGAAAAAAATCGAGAAGCGGTCGCTCTGGAAATGAATCGTATCAACCCATCGATTATCCCTAGAAATCATAAGGTGGAAGAGGCTTTAAACGCTTGCGAGCAAAGCGATGATAGGCGAGTGCTGGAACAATTGCTGCTCGCGGTCACGGACCCTTATGGAGACCGCCCAGAACTTGAAGAGTATCAAAAGCCTGCTCCCGCAAGCCAAGGATGTTATCAAACTTTTTGCGGGACGTGAAATAAACGGTTCAGCCGATCGAGCCAGTCAGACCATGATTTGCCTTGGCATCAGCCCCGGTATTGGGAATAGGTTCTGGCTCTCAATCGCGGAAGTCGCGCTCAGACGAACCGGAGAATAGGAGCACCAGCGCCCATATACCGAAAGGAAAACACAATCCCCCGAAACATGGAATGGTACAAACCACAGCGGTTGTTTTGGCGAATGCAAGATTCTTACGCATCGCCATGGAGATGCCGCCAAAAAGCTGAATACCGCCGAAAATCAGGCCGACAACACAACCGATAGCGTTTAGCGCCACGCGATCCCAAAACACTCCGCGAGCGTCCATATTGGAAACGATTAGCACTAACACTACAAGCATCCACACGGAACTGATCACAGACAAAAATCCCCACAAAGATATTCCAATACCGCAGATAACATAAAGTGCGGGGCTGCGAGCGGTAGACCTTGGCGCCGCGGAATATCCACCGCCGCTGTAGCCGCCACCGTAACCGGACGCATAAGGATTGCCTTGGTTCGCCGGCGCCGAAGCGGCAGGCATCGCTTGCCAACCACCTCCCCCCGATTGATCTCCAATTTCGTTCCAAAGCGAATTGTTCCCCTGATCGGCTCCACCAAAAGTATCATAAGTTGGCGCTGCCGGAAGAGATCCAAAAATATCATTGGAGGGCGCAGAGGGAGAACTCGGCACAGAAGCGAAAATATCAACGCTTCCGCTGGAGGCTGGTTTAGCCTTCGGCACGGCGCTCTGCGACATACCCTGAGACGGCTTAGCTGTCGGATTACCGCCAGGCACCACGATCTTTGCTTTACAACCAGGACACTGCACCGTTTTGCCCGCGAGCGTTTTCGGGGCTCGGCTTTGCTTCTTGCAATTCGCGCAGGTGATCAACATGGTGTCCGGCTTAGGATTCGCCGGACTCGCTGCTGCCCCTGACGCAGCGGCCGCTGTGGGAGGCTTCGGTGTTGAGGTGGGCACTGGATTTGGGACAGGCTTGGCGGGTGAGCGAACAGGTGCCGCCGGTGATGAGGCAACGGGCGAAGAGGCAGACGGCACATCGTTCAGCGTTTGACAAGAGGGGCAACGAGCTTTTTTGCCTGCGGCAGTATCTGCAACCTGAAGCGTTTTGTTGCAAGCGGAGCACTGAATGCGAATGGCCATGAATGTGTATTACGAAGTGGGGTTGTTGAAATCAGGGTGATATTAGCCGCGATCATTTCGGCCGCAATCGATGAAGCGGCCGACAGGGCATATTTCGCGTTTCTAGCTGGACCGAAGCAGCGTCCAAGTCTGCTCTGGGATTTTTGTATTGGGATTATTGTTGAGAGCTGATGGCTTGGGAACACATCCAGCAAAAGAATCCCTCAATTTCGACCATAAATTCATGGAATTCCCAGAGATTTAGGGCTGAATGAGACCATTGGCGGTGGAGTTGGATTAGCAGTGAACTCAGATGCCACCGCACTCAGATGCCACCGCACTCAGATGGTGAGAACTGCGAAAGGAATCAGGCTTTACCCCGGGCCTTACCAAGTGGCCTCGCAACCGACAAAGAATCCAACAAACCCAAGATCGCTTGCCCCACCCGAATTGTTACCGACATCGCCCCACCAACTGGCTTCCCAACCGCCTCGAACCATAGGCTGAAAAACTCCCACACAAGGTAACTGCATGGAACTTCCCAGTTGCAAGTCCAAAATCGGTAGTAACTGGTCACGAAAACTCGTTTCGCGGGTGCGTTGAGGATTGACAAAATCGAGATCCTCTCCAGCATCTAATCGCTCTTTACCTTCTCCGACCAACAGTGAGCTTCGTCCCCCAGCAAACCAACTCCAGCGTCTTGTTAGGGCGCGCGAAAATGAACTGGATACAGTTGGACCAATACCTCGCACCTGCTGTCGGTAGTCGATTGCACCGGCGATCACGGAATTGGAATTCAATAATTGGGCAGAGTAATTTTGTTCGAGCGCTGCGAAGCGAATACCGCCTCCGATGAGTATTTGTCCCGGCCCCAACTCAGCGCTGCGAGTTATCTCCAAATCAATTGCGTACACGTCGAGATTCGCATTGGCAATCATCGATTCATTTGGGGTGATTGCCGAGATATCGATATCACCAAAACCAGGATGAGCAATGCTTCCAAAACCGGTGGCCGAAGGTGTTCGGGAAATTTCATTCGCCTGATTGGCTATTTGCCACCAAGTCGCGCGCAACCCAAGTTGGCTCGGAGATTGATAACCAATCCATACCCGCGGACTGGACTGGTAATCATAATCGAACTCGACGTTTTCAATCGAGATTTGCTGGTTGCTCGGTTGAATACTCTCAGTCAAACCCAGATTGTTGGAATAGAGCGGTTTGGCGATTACGATATCGAAACCGCTATACCATCCCTTGGAAGCCGCAGGGCCCTTGGAATCCGCAGGCAATTTGGAATTCGCAGGAGCGTCGAAGGTTTCTGCTCGCTGAAACTCCTCTCCCAATGCTTCATTTTTGTTGGTCCAAATAAAGCAAAGGCCGAGCCCAACGCAGAGGAATCCCAATTGTCGGATCATCATCTCGCTCCCTTTCGGTGCCACATCGCCCTGAAAGCCGAGAAATTCATCGGTCGTCTTTTTCGAAACAATCGCGAAATCCGGAGATCGAGATATAACCGTAATTTTTTGACAACAGTCGGTTCAATCGTTAACCTTTCCCAAGCTGTTATGAATTACGGGTATCCGAGCCCCATTTTAGTAGACTTAGGGGGATCACGGAGCGGTTGAACCTGACCAGCCCGAAATTGAAAACGAAATTTTCTTTTGCTACATCTTTTCTTTACCCTCTTGAACCCACAGCATGGCCGATGCTCCCGCTTTACAGATCGAAACACTTGAGAGCCGTTGTTTGGCGGTTGGCGTTCAAGACGCCGTGGAACTGTGGTGGAGGATTAATCTACTTAGGAGTTTGTCCACCGAGGGTCTAACACGCTTGACGCTCTCCTCTTCGAGTTTGGTTCGCCAGGCCTTAGCGCCGTTAGCCTGGAATGCAAGCCTTCGAAATTCGGCCCAAACGCACGCGGTGGAAATGAGCGAGCATAACTATTTTGCTCATCAAAGCGCGGTCGATTCGCGCTGGCCCAACAAAATGGTGCGCGATCAAGGTTATCCTTTGCCGCAGACACTTCCGAGTGATCGCAACGATGTCGAATCGATCTTCGCCGGGGAAACTTTTTCCGAGGCGGATACGCTGCTTGCGGATATTCTCAAAAATGACACCGCTCGGGCTCAGCTCTTTCCATCCGCAGACTCGAGCGTGCTATCCACGGAAATTGGAATTGGATGTGCCACCGATTCTGAAGCGACATTCGATCATTACTGGGCGTTGCATGTCGCCGGTAGACGGGAGGGTGAGCGATTCATCACGGGAGTTGTTTATGAGGATCGAAACGGCAATGAACTTTTCGACGCGAATGAGGGAAGGACCGGTATTCGAATCGAGACCGGAGAATTATCAACCACGACCAATACCGAGGGAATCTATTCACTAGCGGTGGCCGGTGGACGCCATCGCGTCAAATTCTACGACCAAGAAAATCGACTTTTGGCAAGTGCTATGCTCGCGATCGGTGAGCGCTCAGTGGCAATTGATTTGCAGACCAACGATGCGGGACTGGAAATCAATTTTCGTCGTAGGACTTGGTGGACCAATGCGGAGAACCACGTTGATGTCAATCGCGATCTTTTGGTCAATGCGATGGACGCACTGGTTATCATCAATCAATTGAATCGAACCGGTGTTCAGAGTCTGGGCGAACCAACAGCGAACACGGCTTATCCCAGCCATGCAACCGACACCAACGGCGATTCGTATCTAAATGCAACCGATGCCTTGGTGGTAATCAATTATCTCAATCGCGGCTAAAACCAGGATGTCTAATGGTTTTCTGATAGGTTCTTAGTCCTGCTCAAGCGTTCCTCCCCACCACTGATCCAGTTTCGACTTCAGTTCCGTCACGACGGATGATTGAGTTGCAGAGATATCGTTGGATTCGTAGGGATCATTGATAATATCAAAAAGTTCGATTGTTCCATTGGTTTCATTTTGCTTAGCGGGGACGATGAGTTTCTTGCCATCCTGGATCATCCAACGCCAGCGTAGGTTGGCGGCTGGCTTATCGATATCGACGGCATTATGGGTGAAGCATTCTCCGAAAATGGCCGGCCTATTTTGCACGGCTGCTTGGTCCAACAAATCGATTCCTTGCATTTCGGTCATTGGAGTGAGCCCTACGGCTTTGAGAACTGTCGGAGCGATGTCGATCGACGACACTGCGGCATTCGACTCTGCAGGGGCAACCTTTCCTTTCCAACGAACCATGATGGGTGTGCGAACGCCGCCATCATAAGGAGTTTGCTTGGAGCGAGGACCAAATTGATTCAATCGATCACCGCAAATCCAACCATTATCGGTAACGTATATAACCAGCGTGTTCTCATCGACTTTGGCCTGCTCCAGAATGTTCATCAGTTCGCCTATGGTCTGATCGAACCATTCGATACAGGCCAAGTAAGGGCCGCGAGCGGTTTCATCGCCAGGTTTCCAGCGCGGCCGACTTTGGGCTACGATACGTTCAGGCGCATTGTGGGGAGCATGAGGCAAAAAGGGTGCATACCATACCAGAAACGGTTGATCATTTTTTTGACAATCGGCAATGAAATCGCGAATGGGAGCCATTGTTTTTCGTCCGATATCTAGCCCCGCATCACCATGTCGATCTCCTTGAGTCATGCCATCGGTGAACCCACCGGTCGAGAATCGACCTTGCCACCATTTGCCCGTTTGTAAACTGCGATAGCCTAATTTCTGCAGCAAGCGGGGTAAAGAATCGGCTCGCTCCATAAACTCATTCATCCGCTGTCGACCATCTCGGAACGCTACCGAACGCTGAAATTCACCCGGTTTGATACCCTTCGGAACCGGCGGATCATTGGAGGTGATTTTGTGTTGATGCGGATACAAGCCTGTCAATATGGTTGCCAGACTGGGACAACAAAGCGAACTAGGAACATAACCTCGCTTGTAGAGCAAACTCTCTTGCGCAAGTCGATCGAGATGGGGTGTCTTAAGTTGCTGTTGTCCCATGAACTCATAGTCGCCCCAGTGCTGATCGTCCGAAACAATCAGCACAATATTGGGACGTTTACCCACTTCGGTCGGACCTTGGCCATACAGTTTAGATGAGCCAGTTCCCAACAAAAGCAGCAGGCCCAGGAAACATACGACCGAGGGCAACTTGTTTGCCATAATGCTGCGAAGATGAAGCATGCTGAACCTCTGAGGCTTGTGAGACAAAATCCGTGCGAAGCGAGCAACTCATAGACGTTATAACATAGCCGGTTATCTTTGGAATCTAACCGGCAAACTTCTGCAATTCAAGTGGGACTCATTCGCCGGTTTACGCCGCTTTGGTCAATGGCCAAAGGGTCGCGATGATCAAGATGGTCATCGTCCAACAGATGATATCCATCGGAATGCCGATGCGCAGGTAATCTTTGAGACGATATCCACCGGGATTCAATACCATCAAGTTTGTTTGATAGCCAATCGGCGTGGCGAAACCGTAGGATGCGGTCAAAGTTACCGCGATAAGCAATGGCCGCGCATCCATATTCATCTGCTCAGCGATGGCATAGACCAAAACACTCATCAGCGCAGCAGTCGCATTATTGCTAAGCAATTCGGTCAATAGACCGGTAATAAGGACAACAGCAGCCAGGACCGCAATGGGGCCATATTGTTTTACGACGCCCAGCAATCCGCTGGCGATCCACTCCGCTGCTCCGCTTGAGTCCAATGCCGAACTTACCCCGAGCGCCGCAGCAATCAAGAGCAAGACAGACATTTCAATCTGCCGATACGCATGTCGCGCGTTGACACAACCGCTGAGCAACATAATGACCGCGCCCGTTACAGCAACAATCGCAGACATTTTGGAAAAAAAGGTCATGCCGACAACAACAGCAAAAAAGATACCCAGCGCCATCCAAGCGCGGCGATGGTCCACAGGAGCGGAATCATCGAGCCCGCTGACCAAAACAAAATCGAGCGAATTGCGCCAACGTTTTGGAAAATCTTCGGCCGCATCGATGAGCAGACTATCTCCCGGGGCCAAAACGATTTGTCCGATTTTTTGCGAAAGTTTATCGCCAGCACGATACACGGCGATGATAGACGCTTCATAGCGAGCGCGAAAATCCGCGTCCTTAACACTTCGCCCGACCAAAGGAGAGCCCGGCGCAACAACGACTTCGCATAACTTTGTACCTGATCGAGGAGCAGCCCTCGGAGTAGATGGCTGAACACCTTCCATCGACTCCAGCGACCAAGTCGTCCCCTGAGCATCCATTTCAGTGTCATGATGATCGACGGGCATCAGACCGCGAATTTTTTGCAGATCAACGACTGTGGAAATCACGCCTGAAAAAACCAAAAGATCACCGAGAGCAATTGTTTCCTTGGGCGAAACAGGACTCAATCGCTCACCGTTGCGTTCAATCGCATACAAATAGAGTCCAGGCAGTTCTCGCAATCCGCTTTGACGAATTGTCTTGCCAATCAACGGACATGCCGATTGCACCAACAACTCTGCGGTATACTCGCGTCGATGCGTCTCAACGTATTCCAATAGATCTGTTTTGTTGGGCAACAAGCGTTTCGCAAACAAACTCAAATAGAGCAGTCCAACCATCGTGACGGGAATACCGACCCAGGAAAGCTCAAACATCCCGAAACCGGTATCACCACGACGCAGAAGTTCTGAGTTGACTGTGAGATTCGTACTGGTCCCTATCAAAGTACATGTGCCACCGAGAATGCTGGCGTAAGAGAGTGGAATCAACAATTGGGACGGCGATACTTTGATCTTCTTCGCGATATTGACAAAGATCGGTAGGAAGAAAGCGACCAAAGGCGTGTTGTTCATGAAGGCCGATAAGGCCGCAACAGGAGCAATCAAGCGGAAGATGGGGGTTCCCACTTTGGGACGTCCCAATAAAAGCGCATTCAACGTTTCAATTGCACCTGTCGTCTGCAAACCGGCAGCTACGACAAACAAAGCCCCCAACGTAATGATGGTCTCGTTCGCAAACCCCTCCAACGCCTTCTTCATTGGCACAACGCCGGTAAACACTAACGCTAACAGCGCAATCAGCATGACAACTTCGGCGCTGACCCTTTCCTGCAGCAGGCCCAGCAGTAATCCAAGCAATACAAGAAGCGTTACGACCAATTCAAAAGACATCGAGGCTCGTTCTCAAGGAAACATTTAAAAATCGAAGCAACTTAAGAACTCCAGAACAATTTAGCACTCGAGCGTAATTCAGAACTCCAGCGTAATTCCGAACTCTAGGTTAACTCAACCCAGACCTCACTTCTAATGAATCCTTGACACTCGAGGCCCGAATTGAGGTCACAAGTTACAGCTGTTTGGGAGGTTTAGCAGATTGGTCGAGTATTGGGTATAGGTTTATGCTGGCAGGTAGGCAGCATCAAAGTCGTTTTTGGGAAAAATGGGCGCGAAATTGCCCCTGGCTCATGCAAATTCGCGCCAAGCCTGCTTGAGACACCCGCCCAAACCCACCCTATTAGGGTGCCTCCTGGCAATTTGGAACCCTGCGTATTCAGCCCGGCTGGTCCTTAACACAATTCTATCAATTCCTTCATAACATCTTAACAAATTATTCATAGCATTTGCAGGTCCGCAAAGCGAGTGCTTAACACACTGTTAAGAATTCAGCTTCGGCGGGAAGGGTGCACGAAAGTGACTTCGAACGTGAATCGTGCGGATGGATGGCAAACTCACTTGAGGTCTAAAAATCTGATGGAAGTCCGAGCCAGAGTTCGCTTACTCCTGTGGGTTTTGGTGAGCTTGTTGCCCCTGCTGGGATGCGGAGGGGACGATTTCAATACGCAACTATTTCAGGTGGAAGGCGAGGTTTACTTCCGAGGTAAACCGGCCGTTGGCTGCATCGTTTCGTTTCATCCTAAAGCTGCTTCGGGAGCGGGAGCGACAGCAGGAGTTTCTTGCCTTGGCACGACAGATACAACCGGCAAGTTTCGCGTAACAACGCGAGAACCGTTCGATGGAATCGCGTCCGGCGAGTATGAGGTTTCCTTTAGTCTGCCGGGAGAAGGTGATAGTGCGCCTGACAAACTTCCTAACAAGTATCAATTCCCTGCGACGTCGGGGTTTAACGTAACGATCACTTCGGCCACGAGTACGTTGCCACGATTCGAGTTGAAGTGAGCAGAGTCATTGAGTCAGAATAACATTTTTTTGGGCCCGCGATACGACTGGGCAGAAAGCGAAAGTGGAGGAATGAACGTGAAACAAAGAAACGGATTCACCTTGGTGGAATTGCTGGTGGTTATTGCGATCATTGGAATTTTGGTTGGGCTTCTTTTGCCTGCCGTGCAAGCCGCTCGCGAAGCAGCCCGCCGCATGCAATGCAGCAACAATTTAAAGCAATGTGGATTGGCGCTGCTTAATTACGAAAGCGCTTTCAAAGTTTTACCGCCAAGTCGAATTGCTCGATCGAACCCAAACTTTGAACAGTCATGGCAGAAAATGATTCTGATGTTCATGGAGCAAACTCCGCTTTACAATCGCTTTGATCACAATCTAAGTTGGTGGAACCAAGTCAATGCCCCCGCGGCAACCGTGATGCTTCCAACCTATATCTGCCCTTCCGCTCCATTGTCTCGCGATCTGCCTACAACTGCATTGTACAATGCACTCGGTATCACTTATGGGCAACCGGTCTTTGGATATTCGGATTACGGTTCTATCAACGCCGTGCGGAATGGCTTCATTGTTTCGGCTGGACTACCTAGTATCAATCAGCGAGAGTTGTTTGGTGGCTTAGGTCGAGGTCCGGCGGGAGTCAAGATGGCCCAATTTATTGATGGAACCTCCAACACCATCATTGTAGCGGAAGGTGCAGGACGTCCCAATTTTTACTTGACTGGCCGCAGAAAAACGGCGAATCCTGCCGGGGGTGTGGCCGTGGGAACTGTGTACACAAAAGACGGTTGGGGCTGGGCTGATATCAACGGTGGCTTTAGCATCGATGGAGCGAACACCGCAGGTCTTCAAAATAATACAACCTCCTCGGGTGCGGTGACCATCGTAGGCAATTGTGCCATGAACTGCACCAATGACAGCGAAATGTATGGCTTCCATCCCGGCGGTGTCATGAACCTCCGAGCAGACGGTTCGGTTGGATTTTTGCCCGAAACGACTGCGGGTCGAGTGATCGTTGCTTTCCTCACGCGAGATGCGGGCGACGTAACGACCGAGGACTAAAAGTTTGTTCGAATGCCGTTAGCCCCCCTGTCACTGGCCGCAACGGCCTGGGATTCGGATCGGTCCTAAGGCAAATGTATGGGACCAAAATTTTTCAGAAAGCTCTCTGCCTCGCGCGAGCCAGAGAGCTCTTTTCATTCTCATTTTTTTGACACTAACCTTGATGACGAAGAGATTTGGTATGAAACGCAGCTGGATTGTGATTGGGATGATCGCCATTCTGGGATGGAGTGGTGTACAGGTTCGCGGCGAAATTCGACTGATGGGCCGATTGAAAATAGCGGGAACTTCCTCGGACAAATCAGGGCTTAAGGAAAGTCTTGAGGATGGTACATCGCTGTCACAATTGGGTGGTTGGTCGGCCATCGCATCGACGGATCGGGCTGATGAGTTTTGGCTGCTGCCAGATCGCGGTCCCAAAGATGGCGCGGTTTCGTACCCGACTCGAGTTCACAGAATTCGCTTGAATTTTAACCATACGAATTCAACCTCGATACAATTCGAATTGCTTGAAACCATTTTGCTTCGCAATGCTGCGGGGCAATCTTTGATCGGACTGTCGGCAGCTTTTCAAGGTGTGGATGCGGCAAACAATTTGAGGTTCGATCCAGAAGGCATTCGTGTGTTACCGAGCGGTGATTTGGCGATCTCTGACGAATATGGTCCTTCCGTTGTGGTTTTCAATGCGAGGTCGGGTCGAGCATCGAATTGGTTTGATATCCCACAACGTTTTCGTCCCAAGAGCTTGTCGGGAGATCCAGATCAAGAAATCGCGGAAAATCAGATAGGCCGTCAAGCCAATGGTGGATTCGAAGGCTTAGCAATTCAGCCGGACTCGAAAAAGCTCCTCGCCTTCGCGCAAAAACCCTTGCTTCAAGATTCTGAAACCACAGCCAAGGGGAAGAAAGTTGGTAGCCATTGCCGAATCGTCGAGTTCACGACCGAGGGTGTGGCTGGGGCAGAATACCTTTACCCGCTAGCCAGTTCATCGACGGCTGTAAGTGAAATCCTGGGAATCGGCAATTCACAAGCTCTTGTGCTGGAACGCGACAGTGAATCCGGCCGCGAAGCGAAACTCAAGGGAGTCTTTTGGATCGACTATTCCAAGGCGAGCCATTCAGAGAAGATCGCCTCCGTTGCTCCGGGAAAGATGCCGGCTGACACCCAAGCGGTTTCGAAAAAATTGTTTATCGATTTTTTGGATAGTAAGTTCGGCCTTTACGATGGCGATTTCCCCGCCAAGCCCGAGGGGCTGGCGATGGGTCCCAAGATGCCGGATGGTTCGCGAACCTTGATTGTGTCGGTGGATAACGATTTTGAATCGACATCCGACAGCGAGCTTTGGATTTTCTCTTTCAGCGATAGCGACCTTCCTCAGCCGTAGCTTGCGAGGGAGACAACGAAATGGAAAGAAACACTTGGTGCCCAATATTCAGAAACTATCTGCATCCAGAAACTATCTGCGAATTGGCTCATAGATCTTGCATGCTGTGCGGATGCTTGACACTGGGACGTCCGACACTGGGACGTCCGACACTGGGACGTCCAGCCCGGGTGAACCCAATGGTTTTTCTGGAATTCCAGCAAATCTTGTGAATCTGGATAAGTTTGGCGAGGAATTGAAGTTGTAGCGAAGAGATGATTTTCGCTAAAACGCTAGCCGGTTAGGACGCTTGGCGGTTCTTGCCTGCTGATTCAGCTGGGCTGGTTTCATTTGCGGTCAAAATGCGTAAAATGGTGCAAATGTACCGATTTCTCAGGTTCCCGTCTCTGCTCTAAATTCTTGTGACTCGGCAGAGGTAGGGGTCGGAGCAGGGATCGACCGGTACGTTCACATGTACGCAACTAATTTTTACGCAATTGAATCCCTCTTGAATGACAGTCTTAAATGACAGTGAAAACTATTGAAGGATCGATATCTATGTCTCTTTGCCGTCTAACCGATTCAGCTGGTCGCTCAACCACGGAATCTGCATCGGCCACCCAAAGTGGTTTCAAGTCATTTTTTGCCGCCGCATGGATTGGGATGGCTTTTGCTTTGGTCACTATGGCGACGACGGCGCGTGCTGAGCATGAGCTTCAAGCGATTATCGATTCCTTAGAACCTTACCAAGCCAAGTCTCAGTGGAAGGGAAAAGTGACGATCGTTGGATCGGGCTCTGTTGCTGGCTTGGCAGAAATGTGGAGTCGCGAAGTTAAAATATTTCATGCCGACTCTTCGCTAGAAGCGACTGGTGGTGGCTCTGAGCAAGGACTCGAGCACTTGCTAACCAAACCTGAAGATGTGGCCGCAGTAACGCGCCCCTTGGAACAAGCTGACATTGAGAAACTTAAGGCGGCTGGACTAAAAGATCCAGTGGCCATCATCGTGGGTTTAGATGCATTGGCTGTGTTTGTTCATCCCAAGAATCCGATGCAGAGCATTTCCCCTGAGCAGTTCCGCAAGATTTATTGCGATTCGGATAAGTTTGGGAAATGCGGAACTTGGGGTACCCTTGGGTTGACGGAGAGCTTCGAAGCGAAGCCCGTGGTGGTTTATGATCGCGGAAAGAGCAGTGGTACGCAGGTCTATGCGGAGCGTTATCTTCTGCAGGGTGAAAAGGTTCGAGCCGATGCTCAAAATAAGGATTCCAATTTGGCCGTTGTGGAAGCGGTGGGTTCGGATGAAGGAGGAATTTGCATCGCTCCTTTGTACTTAAAAAGCGACAAAGTTAAAGTGTTGCCCTTGGCTATGGATGAACGCTTGGTGTCGGCCGATGAAGCGAGCATTCTGCTTGGCCAATATCCGTTACTGCGGCCCATATGTTTGGTGTTCGATCGCGGAGGAAAGCCTGAAAATGTGGCGAATATCAAAACGATGCTCAACTATGTTTTGAGCCGAGAAGGTCAACTTGATGCAGTCAAAGCAGGCTATTTTCCGCTGAATATCGACCAGATTCGGCAACAACAAGATGTTCTGGGTATCGAGATGGTGCGTTAGAAAAGATTTGTTTGCGAGATGATTGATTGCATTCGAGGGACATCAGGAAAGATGCTGTCGAATCAGGACAACATTCGAACTAGATGATGCAACCACTGGATGATGCAGGAGGTTTAGGAACATGACTCAAATCGAGTTGGCGAGGCGATCGCATCGATATCAGCATTACCCAATCTTTGCGTTGGCAGTGCTCCTTGTTTCCGAATCCGCGTCGGCCCAATTTGGCTTTCCGGCGGATGCTTCGCGGACGCGCGATGGAGCTCCTGCAGCCGCTCCGGTCCAGAGCGGCTTTGGCTGGGGAACGAATACGACCGTAACACCGAACACTTTGACCAGCCCCATAACTTCGGCATCTGCCCCGGACTGGCAATTGGGAATCACTGTGGACAACACAACATCGGGGGTCGTCGTCCGCAATGTTCAACCTCGCAGCGCCGCAGAGCGGGCAGGCCTGGAAGCTGGCGACATTATTTTGACCGTGGGCGGATTCCAGGTCGGCTATGTCGACAATCGCTTGTTTGATGTGGGAGAAGAAATTCGCCGCCGCGTTGACAGCCAGGGAACCGTTCGCATGCTGGTTCAAGATCTGCGTACAGGAAAAGTGAATCTGCTCAATGTTAATTTGCAAAACGTCTCGGTGTCGGTGCGTGGCGACGTTGTGTGGCGCGATTTCGGCAAAATCCCCGTCGGCGCAACCTTGCAAGTTCGAGTCGATAACATTTCGCGTCCTTACCAAGCGATTGGCGGTGGGATCCTCAATACACTGATCACCCAAAATCAACCCATCCCCTATGAGCTCAATCTCGATCCAAGCTATCTGGTTGCTGGAGAACGTTATCAGATTCAGGCCATGATCCGCTCGGGAGATCAAGTCATTTACGCTTCGGCTCAACCCTTGCTGATCGATCCGACTCTCGGGTCCTTGAACAACATACGGTTGGAAGTAGCCCCCGTTGGCAGCGTATCAACGGGTGGCAATTACTCAGCGGCCTATTCAACGAATGTCAATCTGATCAATGATTATTACCAACGCTATCTCAGCCGCGTACCCACACAGAGCGAGATGACAGCTTGGTTAGAATATTTCGCACGAGGAAAGTCGATTGAAGACCTTCCTGTAACCCTTTTGAGTTCGACGGAATTTTATGAGCGTGCCGGTAGCACGGACGCTCGTTTTATTGACAAGATGTTTCGGGTGGTCGTCAATCGAGCACCTTCCAATGAAGAAACCAACCAGTGGCTTCAGAAACTTCTCCGTTTAGGACCTCAAGGGCGATCGCAAATTGTGAAGGAGTTTTGGAAAGCAGCCGGTCCACGATAACTAAATCCACCTGAACGAAGGGTTCGTTCATCCGGATGAAGCGTTAATTCGCGATTGACCATGCCGACCAAAACGGATAATTTTAACTAGTTAAGTAGTGGTCTCCCCTGAATTTACGACAATCAGGTTGCGTTTTGCGGTCAGAGGGACTTGCAAAGCGCGGGGCCCACGTTGCCTCTTGAAATGTCAGGTCCAAATCGACCATGGAAATGCTAGAGCGTCTGTGGGAAGGCACTGGATTGTTCGTTTCCGGATTGATGCAATCCTTTGAACGAACGATCACCTCTCTATTTGGTACATCCAATTCGCACATCGTTCGAAAAATGATGTCGCGAGTCACTCGTATCAATGCCCTAGAAGAAGAACTCTCCCAATTGTCCAACGAAGAATTGCGCGAGCAAACCGCGAAATTCAAACAGCGGTTGCGGGATGGCGAATCGCTGGAAGATATCCTCGAAGAGGCCTTTGCGACATGTCGCGAAGCAGGCAAACGCTATCTGAAAATGCGGCACTATGATGTGCAGCTTATCGGAGGAATGGTGCTGCACAGCGGCTCGATTGCCGAGATGGTAACCGGCGAAGGAAAAACGTTGGTTGCCACCCTGCCCGCCTACCTCAATGCGATTGAAGGTCGCGGCGTTCATGTGATCACCGTGAACGATTATTTGGCTCGTCGCGATATGGAATGGATGGCGCCTCTGTATTTAGGTCTCGGCTTGACAGTAGGCAATATTCAAAGTGGTATGGAGACTGCCGAACGCCAAAAATCTTATGCCTGCGACATCACTTATGGAACCAACAACGAATTCGGTTTCGATTATCTCCGCGATAATATGCGACCAGCGGCTCGCGATGACAGCCGATTTCCAAAACATATGCAACAAGTGCAGGGGCCGCTGAATTACGCGATCATCGACGAAGTCGACAATATCTTGATCGATGAAGCTCGTACGCCGCTGATCATTTCTGGTCCAGCCGAACTCGATCTTGGAAAATATATCGATGCCAATCGCATTGCGCGCGGTTTGGTGTCGGGCAAGCACTTCACCGTAAATGAAAAAGACCATAACGTCAGCTTGACCGATGAAGGCGTTCGCGCAGCGGAACGACTAGCGGGCGTGGAAAGCTTTTACACTGCTGGCAATATGGAGTGGCCGCATCTAATCGATAATTCTTTGAAGGCCCACTACCTCTACAAACGCGACGTTAACTATGTGGTTCGCGACAATGCCATCACCATCGTCGACGAGTTCACCGGTCGTTTGATGGAAGGACGGCAGTGGAGCGACGGATTGCATCAAGCGGTCGAAGCCAAAGAAGGCGTCAAGATTAAAGAGGAGACGCAAACACTCGCCACGATCACGCTGCAAAATTTCTTTAAGCTTTATCGTAAGATCTCCGGTATGACTGGTACGGCCATGACGGAAGCGAATGAATTCTTGAAGATTTACGGTCTCGATGTCGTCGCGATTCCCACCAATCGTTCTATGCAACGTATTGAACATCCCGATGCGATTTTCCTTTCCGAACGAGAAAAATTCAATGCCGTCGCCGATGACATTGAACGAGTACATAAGTTCGACATTTTAGAGACGAAAGATCGCAAAGAGATTGTCGGCGAAATCGTGAAGGAAACCGAAACAGAGATAACTGTTATTCCTCATGAATCGAAAGAAAAGTCGACCTACCCCAAAGACCAGATCGAGAAAATTGAACGCAAGGGACGTCCGATATTGATCGGTACGGTGTCCATTGAAAAAAGTGAAGTTCTCTCCCGTTTATTGGATCGACGCGGTATCCGACATCAAGTCCTCAACGCCAAACATCACAAACGCGAAGCTGAGATTATCGCACAGGCTGGACGACGTTTTGCCGTTACGATCGCCACCAATATGGCAGGTCGCGGTACCGACATTATTCTCGGCGGTAATCCAGAAACGATGGCCTGGGCACAATTGCAAGACCAATTTCCTACACGGCTAGAAGTTCCCAAAGAAACCTGGGAGAACCTCGTCAAAGAAATTGAAACGCGTGAAAACATGAAAACCGAAGGCCAAGCAATACGCGAGCTAGGTGGTCTATACGTGGTTGGCACCGAACGGCACGAATCGCGTCGTATCGACTTGCAGCTTCGCGGCCGTTGCGGTCGTCAAGGCGATACCGGTAGCAGTCGCTTCTTCCTGTCGTTGGAAGATGACTTGATGCGAATCTTCGCCGGAGATTGGGTTCGCAACTGGATGAGCAAGATGGGAATGCAGGAAGGCGAACGCATCGAAAGCAATTTCGTGTCGCGACGCATCGCTGCTGCCCAGAAGAAAGTGGAAGAACGCAACTTTGAAATTCGAAAAAATTTGCTCGAATACGATGAGGTGATGGACCAACAGCGTAAACGCATTTACGGTTATCGACAACGTATTTTGGCGGGCTTAAGCTGCCGCGATTTGGTGCTGGATCAAATCAAACAACAGATCTCGCACAACGTTGCACAGTTCCTCGATCCAATGCATGGCGCGGATACTTTTGCAAAATGGGCGGGCAACCAATTGCATTGCAAATTGGAAGGTCGCGATTATCGCGGCCAAGATGGTGAAGCTGCTGCAGCATATGCCCATGACGTGGCTGAAAGATCCGCCGAGACAGCCATACTAGACGCCATCGACGAGAACATGCCTCGAGAAGACGATCCCTCCGATTGGAACTTGGAAGCGCTTTCGAATTGGTACAAATCAAGATACGGAATCGTCTACACGGCTCATCAATTGAAGAAAATTGATCGAGATAAAATCGACGAAGAACTGATTGAAAAGGCCCGCGAACAACTCGCTAAAGTCGATCTTACCCAAGGCTATACTTATCTCGATTCCGACTACGGATTGAATATGGCTTTGACTTGGTTCAAAGGTAAATTCGGCCTTGATGTCGCTGGCGAGAAACTCAAAGGTTTAGAGGCGAATGAAGTCGTCCAACAGCTTATTCGAAAAGCATTCGAGGCCTACGAAACGAAAGAGGTCTATTATCCGGTCGTAGGTGCACTACAGAGTTTTTCGCAGCAGACTGGTCCCAATGAATTCAGTGTCAATCGCGAAGCTCTGGCAACTTGGGCTGGGCAGCGTTTCCAGTCACCCCAACTGAGTCAACTCATTCTGGAAGATGATGGCAACAACGTCTTCGAAGCCTTGGCCGATGCGAACAAGCAGATGCTGTCGAAGGCTTCTGCAACCAGCGACGAGATCGATCGTTATGTTGACGAACTATTCCGTGGTTTAGGTCGCGAGAAAAGCGTGAAAGCTGCCAGATCTGCCAATCGCAAAGCGTTCGACGATTTGGTCCGTTGGGCCACAGGCGAATTGGGAGATAATTTAACCGAAGATGAGTTGCTCCGCTGGAACAAGGAAGATCTGGAACTTAGACTTCGCCGCAATATCGACGATAAGTTCTACCCCGAAGTCCGTCGCATGGAACGCTCCTTACTATTAAATATTGTTGATGAGTCTTGGAAAAATCACTTGCTTGCGATGGATCATCTTCGCAGCGCCGTTGGTTTGAAAGGCTATGCGCAAATCGATCCTAAAGTGGAATACAAACGAGAAGGGATGCGGCTGTACGAACAAATGTGGTTCAGCATTGGCGAACGTATGACCGACTTGGTCTTTCGCGTTGAAGCACTCGACATGGCGCCCATCCGTTCTTCGATGGTTGAAACTCAGGCTCGCCACGAAGAAGCGCCTCGCATACAAGCTCAACAGGTTCAGCTCACCAAAGAACAAGAGATTCAAGCCAAAGCGGTCGCAGCATCGGACGAACCGGTTCGCGTTGATCCCATCCGCAAGATTCAGAATCGAGTCGGCCGCAATGATCCATGTCCTTGTGGCAGCGGCAAGAAGTATAAAAACTGCTGCTTGAAAAACGAAAAAGTCGCCTAACGTTTCGGATCTCAAAATAGTTTTCAGTGAGTTTTGCCTACACGAATGGAGTCGTTAAGGTGCTCAGTCAATTCGCTTTCAAATGGCTTTTGAATGGAGTGTATGCGGTGCTTTTGCTCGCTTTCGCTCCCTGGATGCTGTGGCAAGCTGTCCGCACCGGCAAATATCGCGAAGGCTGGATGGAAAAGCTATGGGGCAAAGTACCTCGTCGCTCTTCGGAGCGACCTTGCGTTTGGTTCCACGCCGTCAGCGTGGGTGAATTGCAGTTATTGCGTCCCTTGATTCGCGAATATCGATCGCGTTGGCCCGATTGGGATATTGTCGTATCCTCGACGACCATCACCGGTAGAAAACTTGCGCGGGAAAGCTATCCCGATCTCATCACGTTCTACTCACCGCTGGACTTCAGTTGGGCCGTACAAACAACCATCAACCGAATCCAACCAAACCTCATTATTCTGGCGGAACTTGAACTCTGGCCGAATCTGCTGAACCTGGCCGAAAAAAATCGCGTCGACGTTGCGATCGTCAATGGTCGGCTGAGCGAAAAAAGCTATCGAGGGTATCGGCGCATTAGTTGGCTGACTCGTGCAATGCTAAGTAAACTGCAGTGCATTGCGGCGCAGAATCCAATCTATGCACAGCGATTTACAGAACTCGGGGCAGAACCAAATCGCGTTGCAATCACCGGGTCGATCAAGTTCGATGGTGCCAATCCCGATCGGTTGCATCCGGAGGTTCAGCAGCGAAGACAATGGGCGGGGCTCAAGGAAAACCATTCGGTCTGGTTTGTGGGGAGCACGCAAGATCCTGAAGAAGCGATGGCTGTTGAAATCTTCAAAAGACAAAGGAAACATTTTCCAAATTTAAAATTGATTGTGGTACCCCGCCACGCTGAGCGATTCGATAGTGTTGCCGCGATGCTGGAAAGCTCGGATCTTAAACTTGCTCGACGAAGCCGTTTGAAATCCGCGAGCAGCCTGGAGTGGGATGTTTTGCTGGTGGATTCCATCGGCGAATTGCGATGGTGGTGGGGAGTTGCCGACCTGGCAACTGTGGGTGGAAGCTTCGGCAATCGCGGCGGCCAGAACATGATCGAACCTTGTGCCTATGGTGCCAGCGTCAGCTTCGGTCCCAATACACGCAACTTTCGGGACATCGTCGAGGAACTGATTCACCATGGAGCAGCAACCGAGTTAGCCGACCAGGCCGCTTGGGAGAATTGGCTCGTCACGCGATTGAGCGATCCACAAATAAGCCGGAACGAAGGCAAAATCGCTGCACAATGGGTCGCTGGACACTTGGGAGCTACCGCTAGAACCCTAGACTGCCTGGAGCCGATCGTCGAGCCGCACTTCCGGGCACGCACCCTTCCGTTCTGCCGCCCCGAAGCCGCATAGCCGCGGCGTTAACGCATCCCTGCTGATGCACCGCTCCCTAAGAAATCTGCCGCAAGAGCTAAAAGGCTTGAGAAATCCGACCATTTTCGCGACAATGTCGTGCAAACCTTTCGCCAGTTTCTAGATGGTACTTCTTGACCCGAGCCCCCCCCATCTGTCAGGCTATTAGGGAATGAGAAGCGAGTGAATTTTCCGATTTTGATAGGAGCCTGCGTCGATGCCTAGAAATTGGACCGTGGCCGTCAAGCTATTCCTTATCGTATCTTCTTTCGGACTCGCTTCTGAAACGTTGCGGAGCGACGAAACCGCAACCGACTTTCGCTCTCGAGCGTTGGCAAACGGTGAGTACCTGCTGCTTGACCCAAACGCAAACAATCCCTCTGCAACGGGTTCAACAAATCCGCAAAATGCGGCTGATCCCAGTGGCGCCGCTGGCGGAGCGAGCATGGCAGATTTCGGTATGCTCATGAATCTGATCCAGACGACGGTCGATCCCGACCTATGGGAATCGGGCGACGCGACCATGCAAGCTTATCCAGGTGGAATTTATTTGGACGCCGATGGAGTCGTTCGGCGTTGCAAAGTCAATCCTAAACTTTCGAAAGCGATTTCCGCAGATGAACCCGTCGCTCAGGGTGGCTGGCAACAACCGGCCAAGCGTCGGGTTGTGTCACTCAAACGACTTTTGCTTGCCGTAGAGGATGCACAGAAAAAAGGATTGGCCTGGAATCGTGAACTCGCAACGCTCGCGGGTTTACACCGAATCGATTTCGTCGTCCTCGATAAAGCAAACGCCGACTTGCTTTTGCTGGGCCCCGCAGGAGGCGAGATCCGAATTGAGAATGGTACATGGATTTCTTCTGTGACCCAAACGTCTCCCATCTTGCTGCAAGATGTGCTTGCAATTTGCAATGCTTTTGACGATGACCAAACTCCAACCGTTTTATGTAGCCTCGATCCAACCCAGGAAGGAATAGCTCGTATTCATGCCCTGCTCAGCAAGCCCAACGCGGCCGCTCAGTTAACTCGCAATCCGGTTCGAGGCATGGAAGAACTTTCACAAACCCTTGGAATGCATCAAGTCTCGATCTCCGGTCTCGATCCCGCTTCGCCAACGGCGCTGGCGCTGTTGGAAGCGGACATCCACATGAAACGACTTGGTCTTGGACTTGAAGTACCGACCAACGGCCTAATGAATTATCCTGCCTGGGCAGAGAAACTGGGATTGCAACCTAGCGGACAATTGCTTCGCTGGTGGTTCACTCCCGACTATCCTGAAATTCAATGCAATGCAGAACAAACGGTCTTTGCATTTCCCACCCGCCGAGTTCGCTTGGAGAGCGAGCGTCAAAGAATGGATGCGGCCGGAAATCGCAATGTCGATGGATTGAAGGATGAAGCAGCCGACAAGTTCGCCCAGCAATTCACTGCAGAGTACAGCGCGATTCAGCAGAAGTATCCATTGTATGGAAGGCTCAGCCATATTTTTGACATCGCAATCGCCTGCAAATTGGCCAAAATAAATAGTCCCTGGCACTCTCACTATTCGTTGGCGAAGACCCCCGCCGCAACAGTTCCAAAAGAGGTTGCCTCTACTACGGCTACGGGCACTTGGAAAAATAAGGGACAATCCCATAAGTGGATTGTCATTTCTGGAGGTGTTTTATTGGACTTCAATCGTTTTGACGTTAAAGCAAAACTCACTTCCACTTCGAGTTCCGCAGTTCCTAAAAATCTTGCGAATAGCCAACCTGAACGTGAGGCTTTACCCTATTGGTGGTGGGATACTTCGGCCACCGAAGATCAGCAGTAACGGTTCTATCGATAGCCCGATTCAACGTTTTGAATTGAGTCATACAGATTCCATTTCTTAAAGCAGTACATTATGCGAAAAATTTTTTTGACTGGATTGATTTTGCTTGGTGCGACAACAGTGCCAAACTCTTCTGTGACCGCGCAGGAAAAAGTAGACATTCCCCCAGCACGCGTTGCTTCGCAACTTGCCAATTCCAATGAAATTTTGAAATTGATCCAGACTAACAAGTTCGACGAAGCGGAAAAGAAAATTGACGAACTTCCCCCGAATGCATTCACCGTAAAGCTAAGCATGCGATCGATGCTCGCTTCGGCTTTGACGCGAGCCGGCAATAACGAGAAAGCCGACGCTCAAGAAGAAAAGTTGATGGTGGAATGGAAGGAAGTTTTCCAGGAAGGAAAACTTCCGGGCGAAATACTGGCGATGCCTCTTCGCAGTTTGCTTCAGGCTCGCTCAGGCAAAAATGCTCCAGGAGAAACTGCGAAATGGGGTCGCGAGCAAATTACGGAACTGCTGAGCCTGCTCCCTAAGAAAGAAGATGGTTCATCTTTGCTTGCGGAAGGTGCACTGGAATCGATACTGGCCGAATATCGAGCGAACTTTAACCTGCCCGAGGAAAAAGAAACAGTTGATGGTTTGATTGCCAAGTTGCAAGAAGCAATTAAAAACGGCATGCCGGAAGAACGCAGCAAGTATCTGAATACTTGGATCAACCTGCGAATGCCACAAATTTTCCGCAAAATGGACAACTCTATAGACGAAGCCGATGCAGAGGCAAATGCACTTTTGAACGAAGTCGCCACTTTAGGCGAGCCCACAAAAGAGCCAGCGATCTTCAATCTCGTCACTCGTATTCGCACTTCGGTTGCGCAGCGCGCGATGCGAATTGATCCCAAGGTTGCCAAAGCTCAACTCGATTCACTTCAGGAGTTTCTTGGAAAGGCATCCGCAGAAGGCTCTCCCGTATCTCAGTTGGCAGATAATGCAAAACGCAATGCAGATCGCATGTTGCAATCATTAGAGATGGAACTTAAGAGAGCCGAATTAATTGGCAAAAAGGCGATACCATTGGACGCAGAAGTTTTTGTCAATGGAAGCCTAATTACGGATGAAGAGTTGAAAGGCAAAGTGATCCTTCTCGATTTTTGGGCAGTCTGGTGCGGACCGTGTATTGCGACATTCCCACATCTGCGAGAATGGCAGGAAAAGTATTCCGACAAAGGCCTTGTGATCATCGGTGTCACCAAGTACTACAAATACGATTGGGACGAAGAGTCCAAGCGAATCAAATCCGACAAAGAATTGTCGCCCGAAAATGAACAAAAGGCTCTAGCCTTGTTTGCCGAACATCACAATCTCAAACATCGTTTTATGGTTACTCCGACTGAAAGCACTTTTTCTAAAGACTATGCCGTAAGCGGTATTCCACAAGCCGTGCTGATCGATAAAGATGGTACCATTCGAATGATCAAAGTCGGTTCAGGCGATGCCAATGCCCATGCCTTGGATGAAATGCTCCAGGAATTGTTGGGGGTTGAGCAAGCTGGCGAATAAAGTGATTTGAACCTCGTTTGATCTGAAATTAAACTGGACGTAAAGCCGCTGCTCGTTGGGCAGCGGCTTGCGACGTTAAAAGGCCCACCTGCATGATTCCCTCTCGTACTCTGATTCTTTTTCCTTGTTACCAATGGGACGACTTTCCTCGTTCACTTGCCGACCGACAAGCTGCTGGATTATTGGCCGGCTGGACTGTTTTGTGGCATCCGCATCTTTTGGTATCCGCCAATCAACTTCCTGCATGGTCTCGCGCAGACCAACCACCCGATCAATGGGAAAATGTTTTAGCCATCTTGCCGGTCGCCAGTGAAAATCGTTTCCCGGACCAATTGCGAGAGCGAATTGTGTCGGGAGGTGGACGACATCTAGCTTGCTCGCCATCCCGCCGTGAGCTTCTGCTGCAATTGCAACAACAGAACATCGTTCCCACCGCGCTACCTGCTGAAACGGCCAATTTATTGGACGATTTTTTTGCACTGGGGTATTGTTATTTGCAAGTTCAGTTAATGACTCGACAATTGCGTTATGCGACGCATTTGGATCAAGCGATTTTCGAGGATCATTTGCTGCAAGCGGCGCGTGCATTCCAAGAAGCGAACGCCGAAGTGACGCACCAAATGCTTCAATCGTGTTTTGATCAACTTGGCCAGGAACGCGACCACTTCTATTCGCATGATACCCATATCATCGAAATCATTCTGGTGGCAGCAAGCACCCTGGGCGCAAAGCTCAACGCCGAATTAGCACGTCCGCAATCTATCAACTTGTTGATCAACGGACAATTGCTCGAGAAACTCGCCGAGGTTAATCCGAAAGCTCTAGAGGTCATCCGAGAACGAATCAAAAATGGAACGCTTTCGATCTTAGGGGGATCCTATTCTGATCTAGCGCATCCCTTGCTTGACGCTGATTCCATTCGGCGAGACCTGCAACGCGGACACGATACGTTTCTCATGTATCTTGACCACAAGCCAACGGTTTTCGCTCGATACAAAGATGGTATCACACCTCAGTTTCCTCCACTGCTGAGACGATTTGGCTATCAAGGAGCAATGCTTTTTGCCTGGGAAAGTGGTAGTTATCCTGAAGCAACTCAGGTGAAATCGGCCTGGGAATCATCGGATGGGACTGCCATCGATACTCTTAGCGGCAGCGTTATCGATGGATCCAATGCGGATAGTTTTCTTGGTATGGGAACTAGGCTCGGGCAATCGCTGGACCATGACCATATTTCCACCATGATTGTCGCTCATTGGCCCGGATGTTCCAGTGAATTTATTTCCGATCATGCTCGCACGTCAACGCGAACTCCCGCACTCGGAAAATGGATGTCAGCAGAACGATATTTTGAAATCACCGCTCATCCCTACCACCAAGAACGCTTGTCTGCCAATGACTTCAAACCAAACTATTTGACGCAGTCGGTGGGTGCCAACGAAATCGATCCTATCAGTTCGCTCTGTCGCCATCATCATGTGGCGACTCGACTCCGCCAAGCGCAAATGATCTCAGTTCTGGCAGAGCAATTGAAGTCCCTCTACAGCGCTAAGCCTGCGGTTGCGAATGACGAATCAGATAGCGTTCCAAGTTCGAAAGCAATTCCAACTCATATCCAAAAAAATGCGGAATTGAGCAGCCTGTGGCAAATCCTGGATCGGAATCTGCAGTTGTACTCGGGCATCCCGCGCACAACCGCGGATGAACTTCATCAAGCGATAACAGCGTACATAAACAACGTGCTCCAAGAACTTGCAGGGCTTATCAGTAAAGGTGCCAAGAATTCAGCTTCTGGTTCAATGGTAGTAAACCCAAGTTTTGTGGCGCGACGTCTGCATTGGCAAGCCAACCAAGCTTTGACATGCGATGATAGCCCGTTGGCATTGTACGCTCAACTGCCGACAGCAACTGGCGTGCGCACCATTTTGGATCTACCCCCCTGCGGTTATCTCTGGTCCAGAACATCGCTTTCTGCCAACTCTCCCAAAGGAAAATTGCCGCGTTCATCCAGTTTGGCCTCGTCGGACGGCACTCTGGGTAATGAGTTTATGGAAGTGCAACTGGATCGCAAAACGGGACACTTGAAATCATTGCACGTTCCTAAAACGCGCGGTAATCGATTAAGCCTCCAAGTAGCCATGTATGACCCTCGTGGAGGTGGTACTTCCGAACGACCTTACTCTGTGATGAAGGCGGACCGAGTGACAGTCACCGAAGCGACTTCGGTATATGGAGAAATATTGGCGAGCGGTGGACTTTGGTTCGATAATTCTAAAGCAGCCGAATATCAGCTAGCGTATAAAGTTTGGCGTGGTAGCCGACTGCTCCAGATCTCACTGAAACTGGATCTAAAACGATCTTTGCTCGAAGAACCATGGTCAAGCTATGTCGCCTTTCGTACCGCTTGGGCAAATGAATCAGCTGTCCTGTTTGGAAACGTGAGTGGCAATCGACAAACACTTTCGCGCGGTCGCCTCATCTCCCCAAGCTTTATAGAAATCGACGAGGTGGAACATCGCACCACGTTGTTGATGGGAGGTAGTCCTTACCATCGTCGAAATAACGAGCGATTTCTTGACAGTCTTATTTTGGTGCGAGGTGAAACTCAGACTGAATTTCAAATCGCGGTAGGTATCGACTTAGCTGAACCAACCATTGTTTCAGAAACGACATTGGAGAGCCCTCTGAGGATCGATAATGTGCCAGGTCCACCTCCGAGCGGTCCATCCACTTGGTTCTTTACGGTGGAGCCGCAAACGGTCCTGGTCCATATGGTCGCCTCGCTAACTAATGATGCAGGGGCTGTTTGCGGCATGCGAATTTTGGTTCGCGAATGCATGAGCAAACTGACAGCAACACGCATCCGTTGTGTCCGGGATATCTCTAAAGCATATCGGGCCGATGAATTCGGCAATTCGCTTGGTTCATTGACGGTTGAGAAAGATTGCGTCTTGATCACGCTTTCGTCCCATGAACATAGCTTGGTGGACATTATTTGGCAGACAACATCCGCAGATAAAGCATAATCTCCTATGGCAGATTGGTTAGGTATGGATATCGGCGGCGCAAATATCAAGTTGGCGATGGCCAATGGTTATGCGCGCAGCGAAGTCTTTCCTTTATGGAAATACCCGGATCGCTTGGGAGCGGCCATCGGTCAGATGCTCAATACGACACCAGCGTTTGACGCAGTCGCTCTGACCATGACGGGCGAACTGGCAGATTGTTATGCAACTCGCGAAGAGGGTGTCTGTCGTATTCTGGAGCAATTGACGAATGTGATTCCAGCGAATCTCGTCAAGGTTTACGGTGTGGGGGGGCACTGGCTATCTCCCAGCGCTGCGGCCCGCGCTCCCTGGGACGTAGCAGCCAGCAATTGGCATGCGTTGGCAACGATGGCGCTGCGTTGGTCCGAGGGGAAAGCGGGTATGCTTATCGATGTCGGCTCGACGACAGCGGATATCATACCATTTGGAAACCAAAAGCTGCAAACACCTGCCAAGACCGACAGCGATCGGTTATTGAAAGGTCAATTGGTCTACACAGGTGTTCGGCGCACACCTATATGCGCAGTCACGCGTACACTTCCTTTGCGAGGGGACGAGTGCCCGGTGATGGCGGAGGTCTTTGCAACTATGGATGATGCCTTCCTGATTGCGGGCGACGTCGGAGAGGACCCCAGCGATAACGACACCGCGGATGGACGAGCTCGCACTGTCCAATGTGCCAAAGCTCGGCTTGCCCGCATGGTGGGCGAAGACTCTAGTACCATGTGCCATTACGAATTGGAACAAATGGCACGATTCGCAATCGATCAACAAGCGGAACATATCGGCACCGCCATCCGTAGAAATCTGCTGCAGACATCGCAAAAACTGGACTTGGCCATTCTCTCGGGACACGCCGACTTCATCACCACACGAGCCCTTGCTTACGCGCAGTGGAACCCCAAGCTGATCAAGCTGAGTGAACTGCTTGGGGAAAGCGTTGCGCGGTGTGCACCAGCCTATGGCGTGGCTGTACTAGCGATCGAATCACAGCTCACCAATGGCCTGGAAACTATCCCGCAGTGATCGGTAAAGCCCCTGATAAATTGGGAAAAGTCGATCATAGGTCTTAGTCGAATTTTTCTGTGGGGCAGTCTTGCTCACCACAGAAATCGTCGCTTTGCAAGCTTCTTCAATATTTTTATAAGCACCATCACCTACTGCTGCCAACAGAGCAACACCATAGGCCGGTCCTTGCTCAGCGTTGATAGTGCAAGCGGCTTGGCCGAACGCATCAGCCAAGATCTGTTTCCAGAGTGGACTTTTGGCACCGCCACCCGATACGCGAATCTCTTTGGTTGGGACACCCAAGTCGCGAACAATTTGTAAACTCTCGCGCAGCGACAATGCGACCCCTTCCATTACCGCTCGAGCCATATGCCCACGCCCATGTTTGTTGGTTAAGCCTATAAAGCAACCGCGAGCATTCGGATCTGCATGGGGCGTGCGTTCGCCGGCAAGATAGGGGAGAAATAGCAAACCTTCTGAACCCGCTGGCACACCTTGTGCCTCTGCATTGATCACCGCAAAAGGATCAACGCCTCTCTTAGCCAACAATTCAGTGCACAACTGAGAAACAAACCATTGCAAAGAGCCTGCGGCCGACAGCGTGACACCCATCATGTGCCATTTCCCGGCGACGGCATGACAAAATGTATGCAGGCGACCTTGAGTGTCATATTGCGGGGTGTCGCTGTGAACGAACACAACGCCACTGGTACCCAGTGATGTAGTCACGACACCTTGCTTGACGATTCCGTTGCCGACGGCCCCTGCCGCGCAATCACCTGCTCCGCCAACCACCTTGCACTGCTCCGTCAGTCCAAGTTGCTTGGCAACATCAGGAAGTAACGTACCAGTCACTTCATGCGATTCGTAAACTTTGGCAAAAAGATCGCTATCGAGATCAAGTTTTCCGAGCAATTCTTTGGACCAGCAACGATTCACCACATCCAACACAAGCATACCGCTGGCATCGCTTACTTCAGTTGCAAGTTCTCCGGTCAAACGCCTGCGAATTTCATCTTTCGGCAACAAAATATGCTTCAGCTTTTGAAAGTTACGCGGCTCCTGATTGCGAAGCCATAATATCTTGGGGGCCGTAAAACCGGTGAGTGCGGGATTGGCAACCATACGAATCAACTCTTCCCTGCCGCCAGCTCGCGAGGTGATTTCCTCGCATTCTTTTGCCGTCCGCTGGTCATTCCACAATAGAGCCTTACGAATGACTTTTTTCTTCGCATCCAGAAAAACAGATCCATGCATCTGACCCGAGAGGCCGATCGCCTTGACATCGGCAGGCTTCACTTTCGATTTCTTGACGACGTCTCGGACCGTCTTGACCGTGGCATTCCACCAATCCTCTGGATCCTGCTCAGTCCAAAGCGGTTTGGGAATATGCACGACATACTCGGCGGTCGCTTCCGCCAGAATATTTCCCGAAGCATCCATCAAGAGCGATTTCGTACCCGATGTGCCAATATCGATACCGATGTAATATCCCATTGCAGCCTCCTATGGTTTTCTGTCGTTTCGCAAACACTATACTGCATGAAGGAAACATTGTGTATCTAGGCGCGATACGAAACCTCGATTCGATTACCACACACCTCAACAGGACGGACGCACCCCAGAGTGAGAGTCGATCCGAAACCACCGACAAACGCGGCCAACGCCAGTCAACCGCAGTGGATGAAATCCGAAACGAATGCCCCCTTAATCCTCGCTAAGAATTTTCTCTAGGATCGTCAAGCTGCCATGAACCCCAAGCTGCCACCTCCTGTGACTCGCCGGGAAATCCTTTCCGCTCGCGGGCCCAAGGAAACCATCGATCCTCAGAAAACGATTGCACAATGGGACGAATTTGAAATCGCAAGCCCAAGCCTTATTGTTCCGACGCGGGTCCTACTTCTCGCGGGTAGCGAATGCCGATTCACTTGCACGATGTGCGATTTATGGAGGCATACTCTCGATCAGGCAACGTCCCCGGGCGACTTGATAAGACAACTCGACCATTCGATTCTGAAACCTTGGCAGTTGCCTCTCCCAGTAAACGCAGAAATACCGATTTCACCTCAACGCTGGATAAAGCTTTATAACAGCAGTAACTTCTTCGATCCTTACAATGTACCCACCGCGGATATCATTCCGATCGCGAGTCGCCTAGATGATTTCGAGCGGGTCATTGTAGAAAACCATCCCCGCTTAACATCCGATTCCATTGTAGAATTCTCAACCGCCTTAAACGGCAAACTTGAGATCGCTATGGGTTTGGAAACTTCCAATCCCGAGATGCTGCGTTGGCTCAACAAGAGTATGACACTGAATGACTTTCAGAATGCGACGCGACAACTGCAGCACTGGAGTATCGACATCCGAGTCTTTCTCCTCTTGGGACTGCCCGGCACAACCTATCTCGAATCATTGCAATTCTGTTTGGCTGCGATTGAATTTGCAACCGACTGTGGCGTTCGGCATTGCAGCATCATACCAACTCGCACGGATCATGGACCACTGAAACGACTTTCCGGCGAGCATAGTGTCCCCACTATCACAGCTCATTACCTGGAAGATGCGTTGGCAACGATGGTAGAAAAAAGTACCGCTATTATCACCGTCGATTTATGGAATTGGGAAGCTTTGCCCGGCCACTGCTCTGTCTGTCGATTAGCTCGCCGAGAAAGATTAGAAAAAATGTGCATTCTCCAAAGAGAGATTCCCCTAGAGAAATTTGCCTGTAACTGTATTGGACATTGATTCCCATCTCGTCTCACTGCTCTAGTACAAAAAATAACATACCATGCAGAATCGATACGATGTAGCCATCCTCGGGAGCAGTTTTTCGGGGAGTATCTTAGCGGCAATTCTCGCTTCAAGGGGTTTACGCGTCTTAATGTTAGATCGAGGTCGGCATCCGCGATTCGCTATTGGTGAATCGAGTACGCCGACAGCCGATTTTTTGCTCGAAGCGATCGCGAAGCGATGGCAACTCACAAAACTTTTGCCTCTGGCTCGATGGGGAACATGGCAACAATATTACCCTCACGTCACGGCCGGCAAAAAAAGAGGCTTCTCTTATTTCGCTCATTCTCTTGATCAACTTTATGCAGATACACCAACCAATTCTCATTCGCTGCTGGTGGCGGCTAGTTCTGACGATACGTTGAGCGATACTCATTGGTTGCGTGCGGAGGTTGATCACTTTTTATTCAATCATGCGCAGGAATTAGGCGTGGACACATTCGAGTCGTGTGATTCGATTGAGCTGACGCGGCCCAGGGAATGGCTTCTCGGTTGGTGCCATCGCAGTGGTAGTTCAAATTTGACGCAACAAGCGCATGCAACTTGGCTCATTGACTCAACCGGCATGGGGGGCGTTTTGGCTCGCGCCGCAGGACTTCGAGCCAACGATGATCAATTGCTGACGCAAACCGGCGCGATATTCTCTCATTTCGAAGGTATAGCCAGTTGGGACGACCTTCAGTGCCAAGCGGGAAACCGTTCTACCTTGCAACCATTCCATTCCGATGATGCCGCCCAACATCATGTGATGCGCGAAGGTTGGATGTGGATGCTACGCTTTGCCAATGGGTTGACCAGTGTTGGTATCGTGCAACCATCTCAATACTGGAAAGATAAGAAAGTGGATGCAGCCCGGTTGCAGCAGACCTGGGATATTGAGCTATCACATTTTCCATCAATTCAAAGCATGTTCGACCGGGCAAGTATGAAACAACCTCTTCGTTTTCAAGAGCGGCTCAGCCGGATCTGGTCTGCAGCTTCCGGAGATGGCTGGGCTATGTTGCCCACAACTGCCGGTTTTGTCGATCCACTACATAGCAGCGGTATCGCCCATGCTTTAAGCGGTGTCTATCGCATCGCCGATATGCTGCTTGAGGAGAAACATAACGCGGAAGCATGGAAGCGATATGGCGAGGACGTATTGGATGAGGTTCGCTGGATTGATCAACTCGTATCAGCTTGTTACACGGCCCTTCCGGATTTTGAGCTCTTTTGCATGGCGGCTAATTTCTATTTTATTTCAGCGATCGATGCCGAGAAGGACTTTAGTGAATCGATCCAGAGACTCAGCTTGCATGATGTGCCCGTAAAACCGCCAAGTTTTTTATCTTGCCAAAAACGGTCCCTTAGAAATGCAATCGAAAAATCGATCCACGAATTGCGGCAGATGAAACAACAAAATGGTGGTGTTGTCTCGTCCGCAGGGCGACAGCAATGGTTGCAGGAAACAAGGGACCGGCTTCAGCCATGGAATCATGCCGATCTGGGCAACATCGCCGCTCAAAATCGATTTTCCCGCAGCGCGGCAGATAAGTAGCCGTTCTTCTGATCGCGATGGACCTGGCTATGGTTCGCTGGAGCCATAAAAGATGGGTTGGCCGGGACTTTTTCTGCAAGCTCTGATTGGAAAAAGCTGCGCTGCGTTGTAATCTAGTGGGTATTGGTCCACTCCCCCTCCCTGAAACCACTGGACTTTTCCATGACTTGCCTGGATCGTTTCAACTCTCTCGCCTTTCGCCGCTGGTTCACTTATTTTTGCTTTGTGGGCGCGGTCGCGTCCAGCTCAGTTCTCTCGATCGCTCAGGACAAGTCCACCGGTCCACGCTTTGCTGATCAGATTGCCAAGATCAAGGAGCAACTCAGTCAGAGCAAAGTAGAAAATCCGATTTTGTTTGTTGGTTCGTCGACGATCCGCCTGTGGGATTTGGAACAAAGTTTTGCTGATTTTCCATGTATCAATCACGGCTTTGGTGGTTCAGTTCTGGATGATGTTGCCGACAATTTTGACGCCTTGTTCCCCGCTGTTCAACCGCGTGGTGTGGTCATGTATTGCGGGGACAACGATTTGAACTCCGGCAAGACCGCTCTGGAGCATGCCAAGCAAATGGAGGATATTCTGGGGCGTATTCGACAGCGTTATCCGCAAACTCCCATTTTGTGGATCGGAATCAAGCCAAGTAAAAAACGATGGAGCAATTGGCCGGAGATTCAGAAAGCCAATCATTTGGTCGCTCAAGTTTGCCGCCAATGGCCATCGGTTCATTTTTTGGATGTGACTGCGTTGACTCTCAATGCAAGTGGTGAACCAGAGGATGCGTTATTCAAGAACGATAATCTCCATTTGAACGAGGAGGGCTACGCCCGCTGGAATACGGCGGTAGAGCCTTATCTTGCGAGATGGATGAGTGATGCTTCCAAGTTGAGTTCCGATTTATTTGAATACCAATGGGCTTGGAGTTCCGCAGAGATACGCACTGCGGGTTCACGTTTTTGGCCCCAATTTCGTGGGCCGGCCGGAGATGGCATTGTCCGCGGCTCGGACGCTCCGACGGAATGGAGTGAAAATAAAAATGTGATTTGGAAACTCCCGCTCGAAGGTCGGGCTTGGTCCTCGCCGGTAATCTGGGGAAATAAAATTTGGATCAGCAACGCTTCCGATGATGGGAAGAGAATGTCGGCATTGGTTATCGATTTGGATAGCGGTAAAACGGTGATGAACATTCCATTGTTCGAAAATGAAACCGTCCAGGTGGATCATCATAAAATGAACAGTTATGGATCGCCAACACCGCTGTTGGATGGCACGTATGCATATATTTCGTTCGGTGCGTATGGCACTGCCTGCTTGAATCAAGCGGATGGTAAAGTGGTTTGGATGCGCAAGGATTTGCCTTGCAATCATTACCGGGGCCCTGGCAGTTCGCCGATTTTTTTTCGTAATCTGATGATTTTTCACATGGATGGTTACGATTACAAGTATGTGGTAGCGCTCGATCGAAAAACGGGGGAAACGGTCTGGAAAATCGATCGAGTGGTTGATTATGGAACTGACGATGGGGATGTGCACAAAGCGTATGCTACTCCGACGTTGATCGATGTCGCAGGACAAATTCAAATGATCAGTCCTACGTCAAAAGCAACGATCGCTTATGACCCTGGTAGTGGCAAGGAATTATGGCGAGTCCGTTACAAAGAGTTTTCCACTACTGCCAAAGCGATGTTTGACGGCGAGACGCTTTTTATCAATTCCGGTTTCAGCAAAGCGACTCTATTTGCCCTCAAACCTAGTGCGTCCGAAGGCGCACTTGATTTAACCGACAAAATTTTGTGGACACAAGATCGCGGCATCGGCAGCAAGCCCTCTCAAGTTTTGGTCAACAATCTCATCTTCAATGTGGATGATGATGGAATCGCGAGTTGTATCGATGCGAGCAACGGCGAGCAAGTGTGGCAGAAGCGGTTAGGGGGTGAATTCAGCGCATCTGCGATGGCCGTCAAAGACAAAATTTATCTTTTCGACCACGATGGTAAAGGATATATTTTTGCGGCGGATCGCAGCGGAAACCTAATCGCTCAGAACCAGCTCGACGATGGTTGTATGGCTAGTCCAGTCGTGGTCGATAACCAATTGATCCTTCGCACCAGAACCGCCCTTTATTGTATCGGACCAAAATAGGTTTCGTGGATGAATCGGCAAACAACAGGAGTCCCCGGACTCGACGAAGCCTTAGGGGGTGGCTTGGTGCCCGGCACGCTGACGGTCATTGTGGGAGCCACCGGCGTCGGAAAAACGCAACTCGGTTTGCATTGGCTGCATCAAGCCGGTCGTGCTGGCCAAGAGAGTGGAGCGATTATCGACCTGAGCAGTCGCGGCGATTTGCAAAATCATCAAGATTACGCCGACCGCATGTTTGGTTGGCAACTGCGGCAGGAAAATTTGCGACTCCTGTCACCGCAACAAATCTTCTCGGCCGATCACCGCCCCGAAACACTTTTAGCCTTTCTCGGATACGCAGGCCGCCGAGTTCTGAGAAGCCAAATGGATGCCGAGGATTGGGATGCTTGGCAGTCCGAGCTAAACCGACGCTTACCAATGCTGGAACAATTTGTGTATCGACATCTGGTGCATGGAGGACGTCGATTTTTGGTGGATGGAATCGAACCGCAAGAGAATCCCGAAGATTCATTGCAATTGGAACTGCTTGAAAATATTTACCATCGTATGCTTCGCAAAGAATCGGAATGGCTGGCGCGGGATGTCTTGCGACAAGATTATCGGGCCAATGCACAAGCCGTTGTAGCTTCTAAATATGATCATAACCAAGCGTGTGCTATGGTGCTGGTAACCACGCGCGAAACGATGCTTGAACAATTGATGCAGCGTCCCTTGGCCGATGGAGATTTAGTTGCAGGTGCGAATACATTGATCTTGATGGGACGGGTACTCGAGTCGGGGCGTATGAAGCGAGCGTTGTACATCGCCAAACATCGCGGAAGTCGGTGCGATGACAACATCCGAGTGTTTGAGATCAACGATCAAGGCCCGCACTTGACCTAGGGCGTTAACGGTAACAGAGCTGGAGCGACCGTCGGAGCAACACTGGCTGCTGGCGCAAGGGTAGATTCATTTATTTGCAGTGGCGCAGTCGGTTGTATTGTCACATTCGGTTGTATTGCCACATTCGGTTGCGTGGGCAGACTGGACTGTGTGGAATCGCTTGCCGACAGTGGCAGCGCCTCCCCCATACCGATTTTCTGTTGGCAATTCGCGTAAAGTTGCTGGGCCTGGGACAGAAGATCGATCAAACGCTGTTGACGCCGCGTATCGGAGGGATGCGTCGACAGGAATTCCATGCCTTGACCACTTCCCGCTTTTCCGAATCGCTCCCAAAATCGCGGAGCTTCTGTCGGATCATAGCCTGCTTCTGCCATCAACATTAGACCGATCTGGTCAGCCTCAAGTTCATGTTGGCGGCTGTAGGGAAGCAAAACGCCGTATTGTGTACCCAAGCCGTAGGCCTGTAAAAAAATTTGTTGCTTGAGTTCAGTTTGTTTCGAGGCGGCCATCGCGACAACTTGGCGAACCGAGTCGACGGCGGCTGATTGACTCATCCGTTCTCCGCCGTGTCTGGCTAGAGCGTGAGCGACCTCATGCGACATAACGACTGCGAGTCCGGCTTCGGTTTGACAGACGGGCAAAATGCCTTCATAAATGGCGACTTTTCCTCCTGGCAAGCAGAAGGCATTCATCGTCTCGCCTTTGAGCAATTGAAATTCCCATTGGTAATCATCTCTTTTGGCAACCGCAGCGATTCTATTGCCGACACGTTTGACGATTTCGGCTGCGGGGGAAGAGGAGGCATCCCCTTCCTTGCTGCGAATATCTTGAAAGGCCGCCGCCCCTTGCTCGATTTCCTGGCTTTCTGGAATGATGACAAACTGTTTCCTGCCGGTGATCGGAGCGCTGCGGCATCCAACCAACGACAGGGCTGTACAAGCCAACAGTAAAGTCAATAAAAAACCACGGTATACACTTCGCGGATTGAACAAAGTGACTTCGAAAATTCGCTCGGCAGACAGGAGGGATTCGATAGCCGACATAGTTAGGACATAGTTTAAGGTTGTGTACGGAGACTCATACACCGAGCTCGTACGTTGGGGATTAATAAAAACAGCGTTTCGGATCAATAGCGAAAATAAATCCAAGCGGGGGGCCATTAGAAAAGAGAGCAAGAAAAGAGAGCGAGAAAAGGTGTAGCGACCTGTTCGCCGAATCCAAAAGGTGTCACATTGATGACATGGTTTTGTGGTGATTCTTTTGCCTGTTTTCCGTATCTCGACCAATAAAGTTGATCTCAATAAACAGCGGTGGGTGCTCGGGAAGGCAATGGGCTGGTGTGGGGGGAGTGAGATGACCGTCGATCGAAAATTTGGTTCAGCTCCAGGCGGTTTCGAGAGCATTGAAAAATTTGTGGAGAAGTATCGCGTTCTATGCGAGCCCGATCAAGTATTTTGGTGCGATGGTTCCGAGGAAGAGAAGCAATTTTTACTAAAGCGAGCAGTCTCGAGTGGTGTTTTGGAGCCCTTGAATCAGGAGCTTCTCCCGGGCTGTTATTACCATCTTTCCAACCCCAACGATGTGGCTCGCGTGGAACAATGCACCTACATCTGTTCGCCGAGTCGGGAGGATGCAGGACCGACCAACAATTGGGCACCACCCCGCGACATGTACGACAAGTTGCATGGACTTCTTCGATCCAGCATGCGTGGCCGTACGATGTATGTGATCCCATTTTTAATGGGTCCGCCGGGTTCGCCGCTGCGGATGGTGGGGGTTGAGTTGACCGACTCGATTTATGTGGTGCTGAACATGCGCATCATGAGTCGAATGGGGCGGATCGCGCTGGAGCAATTGACGGGGAAAGGGGATTTTAATCGCGGTGTGCATTGCACCTTAAACCTCGACCCTGCGCATCGCTATATCTGCCATTTCCCCCAAGATAACGCCATCATCTCCGTTGGAAGCGGCTACGGTGGAAATGTGTTGCTCGGTAAAAAATGCTTGTCTTTGCGAATCGGCTCATCGCTTGGACGGCAACAAGGCTGGCTAGCCGAACACATGCTTCTGCTGTCGGTTGAATCTCCAACCGGGGACAAGACTTATGTGGCGGCAGCCTTTCCGAGCGCCTGTGGTAAGACGAACTTTTCCATGATGATTCCGCCAGCTTCCTTTGAGGGCTGGAAGGTCAAGACGATTGGCGATGATATTGCTTGGATGAGGCCCGGCAGAGATGGTCGTCTGTGGGCCATCAACCCAGAGGCCGGCTATTTCGGTGTCGCTCCAGGGACAAATTTCGCTACCAATCCGAACGCGATGCGTTCGATCCAGAGCGACACAATCTATACCAACGTGGCTGTCACACCCAATGGTGATGTATGGTGGGAGGGAAAGGATGGGCCGATACCCGAAAACCTAACCGATTGGCGAGGTAATCCCTGGACGCCGGAATCCTTGGACAAAGCCGCGCATCCCAATAGCCGGTTTACGGCTCCGATGCAAAACAATCCTGCGTTGGCCGAAGAAGTCAATCATCCGGATGGCGTTCCCATCAGCGCGATTATTTTTGGTGGAAGGCGGGCGATGACGATGCCACTGGTTTTCCAATCGTTTAACTGGATCCATGGTGTCTATTTGGGGGCAACCATGGCCAGCGAAACGACGGCGGCCGCGGCAGGTGAGCTTGGCAAAGTCCGCCGCGATCCGATGGCGATGCTTCCGTTCTGCGGCTATCACATGGGAGATTATTTCAATCATTGGCTCAATATTCGCAGAGAATTGCTCGATCCACCTCGCATTTTCCATGTGAATTGGTTCCGCAAAGGCAAAGATGGAAGGTTCCTGTGGCCGGGGTATGGCGAAAACTTTAGAGTCTTAAAGTGGGTCATCGATCGTTGCCGCGGTAGAGCTCCGGCACGCGAAACAGCCATCGGCTGGATGCCAAGATTCAATGAATTCGATTGGCAAGGTCTGCCCTTTGCCAAAACTCAATGGGATGAACTAATGCACTACGATGCTGCGGAATGGCGCAGAGAATTGCTCTGGCAAGAGGAGTTCCTACTGACTGTCCATGATCGTCTACCCAAAGAGCTAATCTTCCAGAGAGAGCTGCTGATTTCGAGGCTTTGAAGCAATCGGACGAAATTGTCCGTACCCGTTCGGGAAACGAATGTGGAAAAAATGTCAGAAAATTGGAACATCCAGATTGTAATTTTGTGTCAGGATGCATTTAATGTTCCCGCTACCGAGATAATTAGCTGCGCGTACGGATGAAGCGCAACGGCAGGGAATTTATCTCGATGGAAGCCCTCCGGGGTTCACTGATTGCTGAAGCTTCAGCCGGGAGGGCGATGCATCGCCGCATTGCGATGTGCAGTGTTTCTCTATTAGGAACAGGTTTGTATGAGCTTCGTTGCCTCCGAGGATGGCACGCAACAGAATTCTGAGTCCGAACCTCCTGGTACTAAAGCAAAACGCACCAAGACTCGGTCTGCTACAGAAAAAACAGTTCAACTTATTCAAGCTAGAGTTGACGTATCGGAACGGCCCACCAAGAGAGTGGTGAATCGTTCGTCGGTTGTCGAGTTAGCTCCTACCCCTCCTGCTGCTCAGGAAATCAACCGCATCGATCGAGTTGGCTTACCAACTTTATCGACGGTCCCCGCTTCGGCTGAAAACAGCCTAGCGGAAGTACAGGTCCCGCTCTTTGCGGCCCCTCGAAATCAGTCCAATCCTAGAACCAAGGCGTTTAGAAAGTGCTTTTTTCCCGATGCTACCGATCGGGAATGGAACGATTGGCGTTGGCAAGCTCGCAATCGCATTCGCAAGCTGGATCAATTCGAGTCCATGCTAAAGTTAAGCGATTGTGAAAGGGAAGGAATCCAAAAGGGAGGTTCTATGCTCCCGGTTGGCATCACCCCCTATTACATGAGCTTGCTCGACGCAGACGATTGCGAACAAGCGCTGCGAAAAACCGTGGTGCCTCGCGCGGACGAGTTCCTGAGGACTCGAGGCGAAGCGGACGATCCTCTCGGCGAGGATGGACACAGCCCAGTCCCGGGCTTGGTCCATCGATATCCCGATCGAGTTCTGTTGCTGGCTCTCGATTTTTGTTCTACCTACTGCCGTTACTGCACCCGTTCGCGTGTTGTCGGCCATGGCGAAATCCTCCCCAACGAGAAACGCTTGGAAGCTGCCTTTGAGTATCTTCGCCATAATACGCAGATACGCGATGTTCTGATCTCTGGCGGTGATCCATTGGCGTTGGCGGAGGATAAGCTCGACTGGATCTTAAGCCGGTTGCGAGCGATTCCACACATTGAGTTCGTTCGCATCGGAACCAAGATGCCGGCCGTTCTTCCGCAACGCATCACTCCCGAGTTGACGCGAGTGCTGAAGAAATATCACCCACTCTGGATGAGTGTACACTTCCTACACCCCGACGAATGCACTCCCGAATCGAACAAGGCTTGTTCGAAACTGGCGGATGCAGGCATTCCGCTCGGTTCCCAAACCGTGTTGCTCAAGGGAGTGAACGACAGCGTGGAGACGATGAAGCAATTGATTCATCGGCTGCTCATGATGCGTGTTCGCCCGTATTATCTTTATCAGTGTGATCCCATTTCGGGATCTGCCCACTTTAGGACGTCCGTTGCCAAAGGTTTAGAAATCATCGAAGGTTTGCGTGGCCATACTACAGGTTATGCTGTGCCAACCTACGTGATCGACGCCCCCGGCGGCGGCGGAAAAATTCCGTTGCAACCAAACTATTTGTTGGGTCGCGATGGAGATTGGGTTGTATTGCGAAACTTTGAAGGTCAGGAGTTTCGCTACCCTGATCCGCAGTAAGATCTCCTCACAGATCGATGAAAAATTTCTGCGTACCTGAGACCGCAGCACACTGTTGGGCTCCGGTCGCAGTTTTTTTCGTGGTAAGTTCCAGCAGACATATCATCAGCCGACCACATCAGCCGATGGCGTTGGTCGCGGTTAGCCGTCGTGGCGGCTTTATCGTTTCGTTTACCTACATTTTTTCTCGAAATTGCATCTTGAATCAGTGAAGCAAACGCATGAGTCAGCCTGAATTTATCTGTGTTCGTTGCAGCAAACATCAGGAAACCTGTTGTCAGACTTCGGAAGTCTACGTCACTCTCGGCGACGTGCGGCGTATCAACCAAGAGGCTGCAAGAGAAGATTTTTTTGAGGATCGTTTACCTTGCGATCCCGTTTACACCCGTCACGACGACGACCCAATCTGGTATCAGACCGCGATGCAACCGGACGGCAAACGCCGAGTGTTAAAGCGTCAAGAAAACGGTGATTGCACATTCCTTGGTCCAGCCGGCTGCGTGCTTCCGCTGGAGACCCGCCCCCTGCTCTGCCGACTTTATCCCTTTGATTTTAACCAAACAGGTATCAAAACCTATTTGGCCAACGGTTGCCCCATGGAATTGCTCAAAAACGGCGAATCTTTAGTGCTCGCCCTCGACATGAATAAAAAAGATGCCGAACGCTGGCACCAGATGCTCTATCAAGAAATTCTCGAAGAACCCCATTACCAAGCCAAACAATCGGATACACTTACGCAAGAAACGTAGGTGAGGAGACTGGGTAACGTAGGGGAAGCGATGAAGATCGGTTTAACATACGACCTTAGAAATGTCTTTTTGGCTTTGGGATATTCCGAAGAAGAGACTGCGGAATTCGATCGGGAAGACACCATTGATTCGATTGAAAAGGCTGTTCAAGAGAATGGACATCATGTTCAACGCATTGGACATGCGCAGGAACTTATTCAGAGGCTAGCACAAGGGGATCGTTGGGATTTAGTTTTTAATATTTGCGAAGGCTTGCACGGCATCGCCCGCGAAGCTCAAGTCCCCGCGATTCTTGATGTCTACCGAATTCCCTACACGTTTTCTGATCCGCTGGTGATGTCTGTGAGCCTTCACAAAGGGATGACCAAAGCGATTTTGCAGTCGCGGGGAATTCCAACCTCGGCCTACGGGGAAGTTCATCGGATCGCGGATTGTGCCGCGATCGATTTGGGCTTACCGATGTTTGTGAAGCCCATTGCGGAAGGAACCGGTAAAGGTGTCACTCCCAAATCGAAAATCACTTCTCGGGAAGAGTTTGCTCCTCGCTGCGAGGAACTCTTGAATCGCTATCGACAACCCGTATTGGTCGAACCCTTTCTCCCCGGACGAGAATTCACGGTCGGAATCATCGGAACGGGTGATGATGCTAGAGTGCTGGGAACGCTGGAGATCATTCTCAATTCAAAAGCGGAGCCCGAAGTTTATTCGTATGCCAACAAGGAGAACTGCGAAGAGCTTGTCGCTTATCCGTTGGTATTGCCCACGGATCCTATCGTCTATCAAGCGGAGTGTATCGCGCTGGATGCTTGGAGAGCTTTAGGTTGTCGCGATGCAGGTCGTGTTGATTTGCGTTGCGATGCCGACGGACAGCCTGTGGTCCTGGAACTCAATCCGCTGGCCGGCTTACATCCATTTCATTCGGACCTCCCAATGCTCGCCACCGCTTTGAGCATGCCCTACCGAGATTTAATTGGACAGATCATCGACTCCGCTGCCAAACGGGTTGTGACCGCTTAGCAGAGTATCGAATCTCTAAAAGAACTATCCCCAAAAAGCTCGCATGCCCCCAATACGTTGAGACAAACAGCGTATTTGATTTGTTATCTCTCACCTATTTCAGACAGGTATGGGATAGCGTTGAGTTGTAAACACTAGCGATTAAGCGAAGGAGTTGCGGATGAAATTCCTGATGGTCACGCAAGCAGGCGCCTCCGATGGCGACATCGCCGAACAAGATACGCTGATTCAAGCGGATATGATTCGCGAAGCGCTCCATGATTTGGGGCACTCCTGCGAACAAATCGAAGCGTCGCTCAATCTACAGACGCTGTATGAAACATTGCAGGCTCATCGCGACCATGTGATATTCAATCTTGTCGAATCGCTTGGTGGTCGCGATTGTTTAATGCATTTGGCGGCAGATTTGTATGAGTCTTTGGGAATTCCGTATACGGGGGCACGAGCTCATACGATCAAGCGGACCAATCAAAAAGGGGCCGCAAAAAAAGAACTCTTAGCGGCCGGCTTGCCGACAGCTCCCTGGCTTGAGTGCAGTTTGACCGGAAGGGTGACAGCTTTTGGATCGATTCAGGCGGGGAGATACATTCTGAAGGCATCGACCGAACATGCTTCGATTGGCATGAGCGATGATTCAGTGATAAATATTGAGTCGCAAGAGGAGCTTACTTTGCGCTTGCAAGAGTTTTCACGCAAGCTTAGGTTGCCATGCATGGCGGAGCTTTACATCGACGGGCGTGAATTCAACTTATCGATGCTGGACGCTAGACCATCTTGTCATCTAGCATCGATCGATGGAGAGTGTTGCTGCGATGTTTTCCCGCCTGCCGAAATCGACTTTACAGGCTTGCCCGCACACAAACCGCGAATTGTCGGCTATAATGCGAAGTGGGTAGAAGACTCAATCGAGTACAACGCTACCCCGCGCACGTTTCAGTTTTCGCCTGGCGACGAAGGTTTACTGAATCAGTTAATGGACATCTCGAAGCGCGCGTGGAAGCTATTTGGTGGCACCGGTTACGCGCGGCTCGATTTCCGAGTTTCCAGCGATGGCTTACCTTATATTTTGGAATTCAATGCCAACCCATGCATTACGACTTACGGTGGCTTCATGGCTGCCGCTGAGCAAGCCGGTCTGAATTACAATGCCACCATAGAACGCATCATCCATGCTGCCTGCTAACGAAATAAGTCATCCTTTATTTTGAACTGAACCGAGCCATTTAGGTTTAGAGGATTTCTAGCTAGCGCCCAGAATGTCTTTTACTTGATGGGCTTCAATTCCATCGACACCTGAAACATGCCCGATTCGATCAGGCATGATGAACGTCAACCTTCCATGCTGAACTTTCTTATCTTTTTGCATCGTCGACCAAAAAAGTTCAAAGGGTATATCTGGTGGGTCGATCGGTAATTCGAACGCTCGCAATAATGCCGTCTGACGTTCGACTATCGTTGTGTCGATTCTACCGAGTGAACAAGCTAATTTGGCTGCCAGCGTCATACCGATGGCGACTGCTTCCCCATGAAGATAACTTCCATAACCACTCAACGCCTCAATGGCATGTCCAAAGGTATGTCCATAATTGAGAATTGCTCTCAACCCCGTTGTCTCACGTTCATCGGCCGCCACCACCGAAGCTTTCAGTTCACACGAACGGGCCACGATATGTGCTAGCGCATCGAGCGAACGCGATCGAATTGCTCCCACATTGGCTTCTAACCATTCGAAAAAACCTGCGTCAAGAATCATCCCATATTTGACAACTTCGGCGAGTCCCGCGTTGAATTCACGACTGGGCAAGGTATCGATCGTATCGAAATCGATCAGCACCAGCGACGGTTGCCAAAAAGCGCCGACCATATTTTTAGCTCGGCTTAAATTGATACCCGTCTTACCGCCAACACTGCTATCCACTTGCGACAGAAGAGTCGTAGGAACTTGAACCAGTCGCAATCCGCGAGCAAAACTTGCAGCCGCAAATCCCGCCAAATCGCCGACAACTCCTCCACCGATGGCGACGACAACAGAACCGCGATCGCAATTTTCGGTCGACATAAATTCCCATAACTGATTCAATTGCTCGATCGACTTGCTTTTTTCTCCTGAAGGTACGACATAGTAGGAAATGCGCAGTGGGGACAAATCGTTGGTCTGAACCAAAGCTGCTTGAATGTTGTCACCGAAGTTTCGCGCAACGATTTCATCCACGACGACCAGCACATGCGATACTCGTTTCATTGCGTTTTGCAAATGAAGGCGAAGATCAGCCAACAATCCACGACCGAGAAGAATCGGGTAAGAACGTTCGGCCAATGAAACGGTAATCGACCTTAAAATCTCACGCTGCGTCATGAACCATCCCATCTTGCAATGTCCATTGGATCGGCTCGAATAGAAACCAAGCCAAAGGATCGAAGAATTTATTCATTTTTGAATCGATCTCAGCCCCATATTCTACTCAAAAACTGAGGATTCAGCGATGGAGATTGTTTCACGCGACCAAGTTGCTTCATTCATCACCAAAGATGGCTCGGAAATTCGTGAGCTTTTAGCCTATCGTAATTCGGTGATACGCAAACAGAGTTTGGCGGAGGCATTTGTGCCCGCTGGTGCGACAACCCAATTTCATAAACATCCGGTAACGGAGGAGATCTATTTCATTTTGGATGGGTCGGGCGATGTTCGCTTGGATGATTCCTGGCTGCCGATCAAACCGGGTGATTCGATACCCATCCCACCAGGGACACCTCATCAAATCCGCGCACATCCATCGCAAGGCTTAAGGTTTCTCTGCTGCTGCGTTCCAGCTTACGAACACGCCGATACGGTGATTTTGGAAGATGTTTAACGCGCTGGGGTGAAGATACTCCATCTCCCCCGGGCATTCATGCAAACTGACAATAACCTCCATCCGCCGCTTACAAACTCGCCCAAACACTGGTGCTCTGGGCAGCAGAAAGATCGCTGTGCCCATGCATTGACCAAGTTTCTCGTCGCATTTGTGAAATGGGAACTGCCTCAGTCATGCATAGCATCACTGAGGCAGTACGAGCAATCTTCTGGGTGGATATTGGATAAGTTACTTGTTGGCAGGTTTGCTTTGGTTAGTAGCGGAAGACGGCAACTCCGAGAGGGGTTTGATGGTAACGGTAAATATAGGGGCTTACATAGGCTGGCGTGGATAACTGGTAAAAAGGTGAAGCGTTGACGGCTGGTCGCAAGGTATCGTAACCAATCCCACGATGGTACTCGATGCGAGCCAATCGATTTTGCATCTCAACTTGAGCCCGATATTGCCTGAAGGTCATCGGCTTTTGCGGAGAATCCGTAGCTTGATACTGGGAATCACTGTTTGTCACCTTGAGACCAGCATTCGCTTGGTTGCTCTCAGTGCGTTGTGGATCGCCGTCTTGTTGGGCGATGGCGAGTTGGGCTAAGCACATCAGGGCAAAGCAAATGGTGAGCGGTAACGCAAAACGTTTTTGCATCATGGTACCTCCGGAATAAATATCCGTACGGGGACTAGCGAAGCGGAGAAATCCTTAGCGGCTTACATCCGTAGGAAACCGCGACAAACCGACTGGGAGTGAACGAGCAGCAGCGCAGCTCGAGTCGGGGTCCACCGTGACCATCTGTCAGTTGGTGTTTTCGACCAAGCCAATCGAAACTCGCCACATTAGATTCCCCTTTTTTTCGATTGGCACCCACGCAGAGCGCAAGAGAACGATCAACGAAAGCTTGTCATTGGTAACAAGGGGCCTAGTATTCTCGATGCGGACTTCGCATGCGTTAAATTTTAACCGGTTAGAATAAAACCAAGCAGTTTAGGTCACCGAGATACTTCGTAAATGCTTTATCAGATAATCTCGACTGCCAGGTACAGCCAATACAACAAGACTTCCCTGCATATCGGCTGCCGCACAACTCCAACCGCCCGTATTGGTGTTCAGCGGAGTCAATTGCGAACCGAAGCCTTGACCAGCTAATGTGTTGGAGAGTTCCAGCAATAGGACTTGTTTGCCATCATGATTTCGAAACGTATAGACATGAATTCGCGATAAACTGCCATCGGGAGTAATGTCTGCAAAACAGAGCGGTTGTAATTGCACAACTTGATTCAGGATACCGCGCAGTGACGCAGGAATTTGCGTAGCCCCATTCCAAGCAATCGGCTCATTTTCAATCTGTTCGATATATCGAGCGAGTAAAACGTCCAACTGAGTACTGGAGGATGCAGGCCAAAAACTAAGGAATAAACCAGCTAGAATGGCCAGCGAAGTCGCCAGAATCCATCCCTGGCTGAAGCGCCGTCGAGAGGAAGTAGAACCAGTTTGCGTCGCTTCGATCACTACATTCGTATCGCTTGCTAAACGCACGCCAACTTCTCGCTCCATCGGTGCACTTATCTCGGGCCCCAAAAGTCGACCAACCTGGTCGGCCTCTTTGAGCAGTACCAACAAACCTTCCTTCGCGCCAACTGGAACCTCGACTGCTGCAAGAGCCTTTCGAATTTCATTATCTTGATCTTGCTCATGTATCATAATTCGAATAGCTCCCGCCTTCACTTGATCTTGACAATCGCCAAGGGTTCCGCTGTTTTCAAAAGTGCTTCGCGCAACATTTCTTTACTGCGTGATAACCGACTCATCACGGTCCCCATAGGAATTTCGAGTTCCTGGGCGATTTGCTGATAACTTTTTTCTTCAAAAAAATACATCATGACCATGATCCGAGCCAAGGGACTCAACTGATTCATGGCATGGTGGACCCAATCATCTCGTTCTAACTTTGTCTCACATGATTCAAGTTGGCACGATGGTTCTGCTATTTGCGACTGGAGTGCACCGTTTTTTTGCGAGGCCTGACGCAGAGTTTGCCAATACAACCTTCGAGCAGTGGTTGCAAGCCAAGACTGCGCGGATTCAAAGGAACGAATCTGCTCCAAATGCTTTACCACAGCGACGAAAACTTGCTGACATAAATCCTCTGCGTCGCTTCGCCGCCCGCAAAGTCGGTAGCAATAAGCAAAAGTACGATCGTAGTGTTGATCCACAAAGGCGCATAAGTCACCCCGACTTGAAATCGAAAGTGCTTCTCGCGAGGACTCTTTATCCAGCGACTCGAGTTTCAAACCATATTCCTTGCCGGAAGGATGCAGATTGAAATCTTCCATAGAATCAACCTCGGCCCATCTCCTATCAGGGAAATAAGCACGCCACAAAAAGAGAGTGAAGCGGCAGAACTTTTATTCCTAGCTTCGCTTATTTTACAAGGACTTTAAGTCATAGAGTGTACCAACCCCTCGCTTACCCACCCATCTGATGGGTTATTTTAAAAAAAACTTCGATGGATGGAATATCCAAGGGGGAAAAGGACTCTATATTCAGGAATAGAGAACGAATAGCATCAAACATTGCTAGCCGTTTTTCAGTAAGAGCCTATCTGAACTCTGTTAGTCGCTTGGTATTCGCAGGGGATTCTGGTTTTTTGGTTAGGTTCTTAGTTACCGGGCTAGGTTCTTAGCTCTGGGATTTTGTGTTCTCGAATTTTGCTTGAGTTTAACCGCTGCTTCCCGCGAGCGGATTCATTGGAATCGCGAAAAGAACTTTCGTTTCGCGAAATATTTTTGGTTCAACGAAGAAGAGTAAGGAAGAAGAAATGAAGAAATTGCTTGGATTGTTGGTTGTTTGTGGATTGGGTCTTTCCATTGGTTGCGAGCCAGCCAAGCCACCAGCTCCGAAGACCACCACACCACCGGCAGCTCCTGCTGCTGAAGAACCTGCCGCTCCTGCTGCTGATGCACCCGCTGCTCCTGCTGCTGAAGAACCTGCCGCTCCTGCTGCTGATGCACCCGCTGCTCCTGCCGCTGACGCTCCTGCTGCTCCTGCCGCTGACGCACCCGCTGCTCCTGCCGCTGACGCTCCTGCTGCTCCTGCCGCTGACGCTCCAGCTGCTCCTGCCGCTGACGCACCAGCTGCTCCTGCCGCTGACGCTCCAGCTGCTGGCGGTTCGAACTAATTTGCGTTCGGCCAAGGCCGCGTACAGAGTTGCATAGATCAACGATCGCAACATCAACCGCGCAATCTTTGAGTCTATGTTGATTTTGGTTTAGGAACGCGAGAGGGGGGTTTTTGGGGTCCTCCTCCGCGTTTTTTTTTATTCTTGGCAGAACTCGCATTTTCCTCCACAATTTCTTCACCGATCCGGTCCTTCCACCGCAAGATCTGATCTCGCAGTTGCGCGGCTTTTTCAAATTCAAGCGCCTCTGCCGCTTCCAGCATGTCTTCTTCCAAACTTTTAATGAGTGCTGCGGTGATCAAAGTTCCCTGCTTCTTAGGCAGGACTGCTTCTGTGGCGCTCTTGCGTGCTGCAGCCACGGCTTGGATGCTATCGCGAATTGCCTTCTTGACCGTCGAGGGGGTGATGTTGTGCTCTTGATTGTATTTTTCTTGCAGCGAGCGACGGCGACGCGTTTCGTCGATCGCCATTTGCATTGAATCGGTCATGGTATCAGCATACAAAATCACTTTGGCCCGAACGTTTCGAGCTGCGCGACCGATGGTTTGGATTAACGATGTACCGCTGCGGAGAAAACCTTCTTTATCCGCATCCAGGATGGCCACGAGAGATACTTCGGGCAAATCCAAACCCTCTCTCAACAGGTTGACCCCCACCAAACAATCGAATTGTCCCAACCGGAGTCCTTGAAGCAATTCGACTCTCTCAAAGGCATCCAGTTCACTATGCAACCAGCGGCAGCGAACATCCTGCTCAACCAAGTAGGAAGCCAAATCTTCGGCTAGGCGTTTGGTTAAAGCGGTGACCAAAACTCGATCGCCGTCGGCGACGCGATTACGAATTTCCTCAAGCAGATGCTGTACTTGCCCCTTAGCGGGCACCACTTCCACGATAGGATCCAGCAAACCGGTTGGCCGAATGATTTGTTCGACCACCTCACCACCGCATTTTTCCAATTCATAATCCGCTGGTGTCGCCGAGACAAAAATAGTTCGCGATGTTTTTTCTTCCCATTCTTCAAATTTTAGCGGTCGATTGTCCAATGCGCTGGGGAGTCTAAAACCGTGATTGACCAATGTGTCTTTGCGACTTCTGTCGCCAGAGTACATGGCCCGAACCTGCGGAATGGTAACATGGGACTCGTCGATAATGAGCAGAAAATCTTTGGGAAAAAAGTCGTACAGCGTATCGGGTGTTGCGCCGGGTGGCTTTCCCGATAATGGTCGGCTGTAATTCTCGATACCGGGACAGTGTCCAACTTGCATCAGCATTTCCAGGTCGAAGCGTGTTCGCGCATTGAGTCGCTGCGCTTCCAGCAACTTACCTTCGCTTTTAAATTTTTCGAGCTGCTCTTCCAGTTCCATTCTTATCTCTTGGACGGCTTGCCCAATTCGATCTTCGGGCATCACAAAATGTTTGGCTGGAAAGATGTAGGCCTCTTGCATATGGCGAACAACTTCACCAGATGTCGGATTGATGATCGATATCTGCTCGACCTCATCGCCCCACAATTCGATGCGATAGGCAAATTCCTCGTAGGCAGGCCAGACCTCAACGCTGTCTCCGCGCACCCGAATCTTGCCACGTTCAAAGGCAACGTCATTTCGCTGATATTGGATATCGACCAAGCGGAGCAGCATTTGGTCGCGGTCGATGATTTTGCCTACGCGGATTGGTACGACCATTTTGCGATAGTCGTCAGGTGAACCTAAACCGTAAATGCTTGAAACGCTGGCGACAATGATGACGTCACGACGACTCACCAACGCACTGGTGCTGGCCAAACGCAGCCGATCAATCTCTTCGTTGATGGAGGCATCTTTTTCGATGTAAACATCCCGTTGAGGAATGTAGGCTTCGGGCTGATAGTAGTCGTAGTAGCTTACAAAGTAGTGAACAGCGTTATTGGGAAAAAAATCTCGAAACTCAGCGTACAGTTGGGCAGCAAGCGTCTTGTTGTGGCTCAAAATGAGCGTTGGTTTCTGCAGGCGTTCGATAACGTTCGCCATGGTGAACGTTTTCCCCGAACCTGTTACTCCCATCAGCGTCTGAAATCGCCTTTCCTGGTTCAGGCCATGTACCAGTTGCTCGATCGCCTTGGGTTGATCACCCGCTGGGGCAAATTGGCTGGAAATCTGAAACAATTCCTTTGAATACTCAAACGTCATCCTGCTTTTTCCTGGTCTCGGAATCCCACACTAACCTCAAAGAACTCGTCCCGGGGGCAACCCATCGATTTTAGCTGCCCGAGTTTGGAGTATAACGATAATCCAGCCGCAGAATTCGGGTTTTCTACCGCTTTGCCTGTCCCATTTGGGCGCAGTTTTGGGGTATTATAGAGTCTTCGGGCCAAGAATGGCGGGAAAACCGAAGCGAGCTGTGGCTCGAATCATTTATTGAATTTTGAGAGGGTGCAACATTTCGAGCGAATCCGTCATTTGCGAATCCGTTTTCTTTGCACTCTAGTGAACATGGAAAGGAATACCGTGAATCGTCGAATCAGGAGTCAAACCTACCTTTGGGGCTGTTTCCTCTGTTTTTTAATGCATTGCCTCCCTGGTCTAGCAGCAGATACTTTTCGGTTGGAACTTCTAGATGGTAAAACATTTGAAGGCACACTTGTACTCTTAAGTGCCCAGAAGGTGGAGTTATCCACAACGGAAGGTCCACAAGCCTTCCCGGCGGAACAAATACGTTCGCTCAAGCGATTTGCGAACTCCGATTTGAATCCACCCGATTCGGAGACCTCAGCCTATACGTTGCAATTGCGCGATGGCACACTCCTTCGCCCCAATGCCATAGAGCTCTCCGGAAAAACGGCGTTGATCCAACTGGGCAAAATGGATCAAAAAATTTCAGCAGCCGAGATACAATGGCTTCGCTTTCGCAACACGGTTGCTGCCAACGAATCGGCGTGGGAAGAGATTATAAACTCGGAATCCAAGTCCGATCGATTGGTTGTTCTCAGATCGGGTGATACGCTGGATGCTGTCGAAGGTTTGGTGTTGGCAATGGATGCCAATGAGGTCCGATTTAATTTTGATGGCGATGAGATCAAAGCTCCCCGCAATAAATTGCTGGGAATCACTTTTTTTACATCTGCCAAAAAATCGTACACTCCGGCAAAAATAAAGGTGACCACTCGATCGCAAGATACCTTTGCTGCCCTGGCCATCGAGAGTATTCGCGAGAACGATACCGACTTGCTCAAGATTGTCACCGCCTCGGATATTGCGTTTCAAATCCCCCTAGAAACGATTCAGCAACTCGATTTCTCGGCGGGCAACTTGCAACTTGTCGCTGAACTTTCGCCCCTAGATACAGCTACAGAAATCGATTCCGATTATCCAGGCGATCGCGCTATCGCTGACAAACTTTTTGCTCCCCACGCGGACCACTATGGACGAACTGCGACAGACAATGATCTCCCGAAAACCGACTTGGTGTTTCAAGGAGCGGGTTCCATCGAATATCGGGTCCCCGAGGGGATGGGGCGATTTCAAGCAATTATCACCAGCAACCCCAAGGCTCAATGGAAAGGTTGGACTGTGATCACGGTTCAACAAGAAGAAGAGGTACTTTTTCAGCAAAGCTTGCGTCCCGAGATCGATCGCTTACCTATTGATGTCACCGTCCTACCCAAACGACGGATAACATTGAAAGTGAAAGCCGAAAATCCACGTCAAGCGGAAGATACAATTTGGTGGCTACAACCGAGGTTTGTTAAATGAACTTTGGCAAATATTTTTCTCTCCGATTGCAGTCGCTAATCTGCGGAATGGTCCTTGTCTTTTCCACCGAGATCGACAGCGTAGGCCAAGAGCCAGAGAAATCGGTCGATCCAATACTCGAAACCTCTGTGGAAGCGATCGAGAGCAGTCGAATTGCGGCTATGGAAAGAGCGATTCGCCCAACCGTCGCAGTCTTTGGTAATGGGGGAGAAGGGGGCGGCAGCGGCGTTGTGATCAGCCCCGATGGCTATGCGCTGACCAATTTTCACGTAACGAGTCCCTTCGGAACAAATATGCGTTGCGGCATGTCGGATGGAAAGATTTATCCAGCAGTGCTCGTTGGAGTCGATGCGACCGGAGATTTGGCTCTCATCAAGCTTTTGGGTCGAGAAGATTTTCCTGTCGCCATCTTGGGCGACAGTCGAAAATTGCAAGTGGGACAATGGTGTTTCGCCGTAGGTAATCCGTTTCTTCTGGCAACCAATTTGCAGCCCAGTGTATCCTACGGAATTATCAGTGGAGTCGAACGGTATCAATATCCTGCAGGTACGATTCTCGAATACGCCGATTGTATTCAAACCGATGCCGCCATTAACCCCGGCAATTCTGGGGGCCCTTTATTCAATCGCGATGGAGAGTTAATCGGAATTAATGGCCGAGCCTCCTTTGAAAAAAGAGGTCGTGTCAACGTCGGAGTTGGTTATGCCATTTCGATCAACCAAGTCAAGAACTTTGTAGGCGCTTTGCGCAGCGGTCGGTATGTCGATCACGCAACCCTCGGTGCCACCGTCTCGACCGATGACACCGGCCGCGTACGTATTTCTAATATTCTTAACCGTAGTGATGCCTATCGACGAGGACTACGCTACGGGGACGAAATCATGGAAGTCGCCGGAAGATCTATCCGCACCACCAATGAATTGAAAAATGTGCTGGGAACCTTACCTAGTCACTGGCGTGTCAAAATCAAATATCGCAATAGTGAAGGCCCCACCGAAACGCTGGTTCGCCTGGATGCCGTTCATTCCAATGAAGAATTGTTGCAATTGGTTCAAGGAGGCTTACCCGGAATGGGACCTCAACCGAAAGATCGCAAAGATAAAGAACCAAAAGATAAAGATCAACAACCCAAACCAGACTCGGAAGAACAACCCAAACCGGATACGCAACCCTCTGATATCGACTCCTCCGAATTCAGTCCCAAGCCTTCCAGCGAATGGAAAAAATGGTTCATCGAAAAAGATGGTTTTGCCAACTACTTTTTCAATCAGTACGAACGAGAAAAGGCTTTATCAAAGTATCGAGAGTCTCTGGGTGCACTTGACCCAAACGCGACTTGGAAACTGAGCGGTAAATGGGTAGGCGATGACCGCTCGGTTGATTTTTTGCTCAATGAAAACAAGATCGAGTTTGTTAAGGGAGGCGTGACGCAATCGATCGATCCCAAACAAGGCGTTTCCAAAATCATATCGAAACGATCGATCGATGGGTTACCACTCGTTTTGGGATTGTGGCGTGAATTGATGCTCGGTGTCGGCAACGCCAAAGGGAAATTGATCGATAGTTCGGTTTATCTCGGAACAATGCCCATCCTGGGCAATACACCTTTTCATCACGTGCTCGAAATTCCAATCAGCGACACACGCATGTGGGCCTACTTTCACCCGGATGATTACCAACTTACCGCTATTGAACTTTTCGGAGACGAAGGAGATGATCCGGTTGAAGTTTACTTTGATCAGCCCACGAAGTTTCAATCGATCGTATTGCCGAGTCGCATGAGATTGCAGTACGGCGTTGAACCGACCGCAGTTTTCATACTCGAAAACGCAGACCTCTCTGTTACAACCGTTCGGGAAGAAAAGACCGAGGAGAGCGGCTCATGATCCACGCAACTCGCGCTATTGTGCATGGCCTGCTATTGGCATGCTGTTTTGGAAGTATTCAGCCCACCGCACTAGCAGCCGATACGGAAACCAAATCGACCAGTTGGTTAAATACCGTGCGCAATGTACAAGAAAGGGTGGTCAAAATTTATGGTGCTGGAGGTGTTGCCGGTTTAGAGTCCTATCAATCTGGAATTCTTATCTCACCGGATGGACATATACTCACTGTCTGGAGCACCGTACTGGATGCCGATGTCGTGACCGTTGTCTCAACACAAGGTCAACGATTCGAAGCGAAATTGCTGGGCATGGATCCACGACTGGAGATCGCTATCCTGAAAGCTGAAGCCACCGAACTCCCTCACTTCTCCCTCAAGGATTTGCCCAAGCCCGAGATTGGAAGTCGAGTTCTCGCCGTCACAAACTTGTTTGGAATCGCAACCGGCAATGAAGCCCCTAGCGTGCAGAAGGGGAACTTATTGGCCCTTTCGGATCTGAAGGAACGTCGTGGACGGTCGAGCGTTATTTATCAAGGCTCGATCTATGTCGTGGATGCGATGACCAATAATCCCGGTGCGGCTGGGGGGGCGTTGACGGATTGGGATGGTCGACTGATCGGGCTGGTGGGAAAGGAACTTCGAGATCCTCTATCCAATTTTTGGCTCAATTATGCGATACCGATCTCCGAACTGCAGCCCTCCATCGCTGCGCTGATGGAAGGAAAAGCGATGACACCTCAATCGGAAATGCCATCGGTTGACAATCCGCACGATTTGGTCGATCTAGGTATTGTCTTGGTTCCGGATGCACTACCTAAAACACCAGCCTATATCGATCGCATATTACCCAACTCGCCAGCCGCCAAAGCTGGGCTGCTGGTAGACGATTTGATCATCATGGTAGGCAATCAACGTATCGATGGTCAAAGTCGCTTGAGAACGTTCTTAAAAACACTCGACAAGTCGGACGCTGTTGATTTTATGGTTCAACGCGGCTCGGATCTTCTACCCATCAAGTTGCGTCAGGAATAATCTTTGTGACTCCTTCCGTTCGTTTTTATGTTGTTTTTCTAGGCTTGAGCTTATCGATTGCGGCTTCACTCCCAGCTCAATCGAGCGGAGAGATCCCGCAAACGGCAATCGATAAAGCAGCTTTGGTAGCGGCCGACTCGGTCGTTCAAATTGAAACCGTGGGTAACTTAGATCAAGCTGGACAGCAACTTTCAAATTCTGGTCCAACAACCGGAACTGTGTTGAGCGAAGAAGGCTGGATCATCGCCAGCAGTTTTAATTTTGAGCCAGCCCCCGCAGCGATTGTGGTTCGCACCAAAGATGGTAATCGCCAGACAGCGAAATTGATCGCTCGCGACCGACACCGCGAATTGGTGCTGCTGAAGACTGAGGCCAATTCGCTCCTGCGCGGAATCGAACCGGCTGATATCGCCAGTTTGAAAGTTGGACAAACCGCGATTGCTCTGGGTAAGGTATTTGATCCGGCCCGCCCCAGCGTATCGGTAGGTATCGTGAGCGCCAAAGGGAGAATATGGGGTAAAGCCGTACAAACCGATGCGCGAATTTCGCCGACCAATTACGGTGGTCCGTTGATCGATTTGCAGGGGCGCTGCATCGGTATTCTCGCTCCCATTAACCCAGGCGATGGCTCTCCAGAAGATGGTACGCAGTGGTACGATTCGGGAATCGGTTTCGCAGCATCCATCGAGCAAATTCTCCGAGGACTAGACACGCTAAAGTCGGGTAAGGATATCGTGCCTGGACGATTAGGTGTCACCTTGTCGACCCAAGATGACTATTCCGGTCCAGTCTTTGTGGCTGGGGCCGCTGCAAGCTCACCTGCCGCTAACATAGGACTGAAACGAGGCGATCGGATTTTGGAAATCAACGGAGCACCGATTGAATTGCTCTCCCACTTAAAACTCCAACTCGGCTCTCTCAATGCGGGCGATGTCGCGCGAATCAAGATCCAGCGTGCCGCGGAACTTCTCGATCTCTCCGCAATCTTGGTCGATAAGATTCCACCGTATCGCTTGCCCTACTTAGGGATTGTTCCCGCATTCGGTGCCAAAGATCAAGCGATCATCAAACAAGTGTTGTCAGATAGCCCCGCCTCGAAGATCGGTTTGATGGCAGGTGATCGTATTGTTGAATTTAATGGAACCCCCGTGGCAACAACACGCGAACTGACAGACGTTTTGCAGACCCAAGCTATAGATAAACCGTTGACCATTCGAACGCAGCGAGGCGATGACCCGATCGGTCAACCCACCACTCTGATATTGGAAGCTTGGCCTTCAGATCCAATCGTATCTCTGACCGAAGATGAAAAACTAGCGGCAGCCGCTGCACAAAATCAGCCAGCACAAAATCAGCCCGGAACCGGTGTGATCGAGCTTCCCTTGGGGGACGTTAAAAATAAATGCTTTGCCTTTGTACCACCCAATTACCAAGCGGATATTCCACACGGTCTACTGATGATCATTCCGGAGGCCGGAGAAATTGACCAACGGATTTTGCTCGATCAGTGGGAACCGCTCTGCCGCAGTCACCGCTGGATTTTCGCGGTCCTTTCATCCGCAGATGCCAAAGCTTGGTCACGCGAGGAAGTGGAATTGATCGGCCGCACATTGACGCTGATTCAAACCAATTATTCGATCGATCCCCATCGCGTCACTGCGGTCGGTATCCGCTCGGCCGCTCCACTGGCCATCGTGGCAGCGTTCGGTCAACGCACTAAATTCAACGGCCTGCTAATTTTGGGAGGTGAATTTCCCGCTCGCGCAAACCCACCCGCCGCTCAACCTTTCGAATGCATCCGTGGATTGATCGTGAATGATGCAGATGCCACTCCAGAAATGGCGGAAAAGTTAAGTGAACTCGGACACCCCACCGGAACAATCCAGAGTACCGTGGAAGCTGGCGGGAAGATTCCAGCCGCACAAAGTGAAATTATCCAATTTTGGTTAAGAGGTCTGGAACGATTGTGAACGAACCATTATGGCGCATCGGGCTGCGCGAACTTCTCAAGGGACTTGCAAACTCTCCCTCCGACGCTGATTCCAGGAGCGACGGTCCGACGACCTTCACGGTCAACCCTGATCCCTCCAACTCGAATAAAGCCCAAGCCCACAAATCCAAGAATCGGCCCCCTGACAAGACCAGCGATGCCCCTTGGAGTTCTGATAATCTTAGGGCCAAAGGTAAGTGGATAACCGTCGTCGTCATTGGACTACTGGTTACCGCACTGGTCTGCTGGTTGATTCCGTTATCGGATGCTAGCAGCAGAGGAATGATCAGCGGAATTTTTTTAAAGTTAGCCGTCTTCTTCGCAGGGGTCCGACTCGCTTGGCCACAGCTCTGCTATCTCTTCCAGTTCAAGATCGGATTCGCCGGCGTTATCTTGTTGCTGATCGCGGGTATCATTTTCGTAATGCGCCCTCGCGCCGCAGTTTTCGCATGGCCCGTTCTGGTAACACTAGCAGTTGGACTCACTTTCTTAGGCTGGGTGTCCCATCACCTCAACCGCTTCCAACCCCGCCAATCCTCGCGGTCCACTCCACCCAATAAAAAAACCAAACGCTAGCATTAACAAACTTCATACAGCGAGCGGAATGCAAGCTACAACCGATTTATTCGATACAGATTGCCAGGCATTACGATTGCTTCAACTATTCTCTTCAGGAACACCGTCAAATTCGAAAAAAACCTACCAGCTGGCACATAAGTTAGCCGAAAAGTACTTTCGGATACACACGGCAAGCAGTCTAGCTGCGCGAGGGGGGAAATCTCGCAACTGGTAGATCTTGTCTCGTCACGACATCCGGGACGCCAGAAGCAAGTAGGCGACTGGCCCCAAAATGTCCGAGGAGCGCTGCTGAGTAGCTGGTCAGGATGACGTAGTTACTTGCGGTTGACAATTCGGATAGCTGAGACGAGCCGATCATTACGTCAGTCATGTTTCCTCCCACGCCGCTGGACCGCTCGCCTAAAAACCTGTCGAGGCACTCTCGGCACCGTAGTGCGGATTGTTTTACCAATTGGAAAGTTTCGGTTTCGTTCGCGAGACTGGTGCCGTCAAGCCACCGTGGTCAGCGATCGGCAGGAAGCCACTTGGACCACTGGAGTTTTATCGTAGGAGGGTTCCCATGCGACGATTTTTGTTTGGCATGGTGATTGCGTCGATGACCATTTCGGCACCGGCAATGGTGTTCGGTGGTGATCGTGAGATCGCCCAGGCCATCATGACGCGACTGGAGCAGCAGAAGGCCGAAGGGCGACTGAAGGGCTTTGATATTGACTTGGAAGTCAAGCAAAGCGTCGTCTACCTCCGCGGCACTGTAAGCTCGTCGCAACAATTGGCGGACGTCGAAGCTGCTGCAAAGCAAGCGACCGGCGTTGCCAACGTGGTTAATGAGTTGAAGATCACTGGTGATGAATCAAAAGTACCCGGCTTTTCTCTTAAAGAGGCGCTCAAGGCTGCTCGAGCGACACCTGATACCTCGGTCAAGCCAGCTGCTGCTACTGCAGAAACAGCGGTCAACAGCGACGAGAAGATCACTGACAGCGTGATCGAGCAATTACAGCTCGAGAAAAATGCTGGCAATCTTCGAGGTTTTCAGCTGGATGTTCGAACCGTCAAAGGTGAATGCTGGGTGGGTGGCCGAGTTGCTAGCCAAGCTCAGAAGGACCTTGTGATCGGCATCGTGAAAAAGACCAGCGGTGTGATAAAGATTTTGGATGAAGTGAGTGTGGTTGATTCGAGTGTTGTTGCCGCAGCCAACACCGAATTTGGGCCAACAGGCAATGTGCCACTAACAGGCAATGTGCCACTAACAGGCAATGTGCCACTAACAGGCAAT
>Ga0169931_10000620_pt1 | contig 59116 bp, 51 predicted proteins | sample Kivu_15m_20L_FD_129675 | JGI IMG/M metagenome (GOLD analysis project Ga0169931, IMG submission 129675) | Freshwater microbial communities from Lake Kivu, Western Province, Rwanda to study Microbial Dark Matter (Phase II) - Kivu_15m_20L... | ecosystem: Environmental > Aquatic > Freshwater > Lake...
CCATGTCCCAAATTTACAATATGTCGTTGACTTGTAAACGAATTCAATAGTTTCAAGGTTTCATCCTCCACCACTTTATCCGAACCGTAGAGCACACAAGGATCTAAATTACCTTGAAGTGTTTTCGTTTCCCCCACTAAATCCCTTGTTTCTGTGATGCTCATATTCCAATCCAAACCTATTGTTGTACAAGGTAGTTCAACAATTTCAGGAATAGAAGCCACAGCACCTTTCGAGAATACCGTAAGCGGAACATCATATAAAGCTTCTACAATCCGTTGAATGTAGCGTAAACCGAAAGTAGCATATTGCTCACGCCCTAAAATTCCTGCCCAAGAATCGAATAATTGAAGGGCATCTGCACCTGCTTCTACTTGGAGTTTTAGGTAAGCAATTGTTACTTCTGTAATTTGATTAAGCAATTCATGTGCCAAATCAGGTTGCGTGTATAAAAGCTTTCTCGATTCTGAAAATGTTTTTGAGCCTTTTCCTTCAACCATGTAACACAGAATCGTCCATGGTGCACCAGCAAAACCAATCAATGGAACGCGATTATCCAAAGCTTTTTTAGTGATTTTAAGTGCTTCAAAAACATAAGACAAGCGATCTCTCACATCAATTTCTTTGTCAATATAAGCCAATTCCTCTCGAGAACGAATAGTTTTTTCAAACCATGGACCTCTTTGTTCGAGCATTTGGTAGGTTAAACCCATCGCTTCTGGAACAACCAATATATCGGAGAAGATGATTGCTGCATCAACATTCAATAAATCAACTGGTTGAATAGTTACTTCTGCAGCAAATTCAGGTGTTTCCACCAACTCTTTGAAACCGGATAATTGAGCGCGAACGGAGCGGTATTCTGGTAAAATTCTTCCTGCTTGACGCATTAACCAAACGGGATAACGTTCTAATTTCTCTCCTCTGTGCGCCCTCAGAAAGAGGTCATTTTTCAAATTCATACGCGAAGATAATTTTTTTATCGGGCGCAACAAGTCCACAAATCAGTTTCTGCAAGTGAACATAAAATATTTTATCGATTCCATTTTACTTTTTGGATACAAAATGGCGTTCTGAAAAAATACAAAGCCAAACTAATCAAGGATTTTTGACTGTTTTTAATTTCCATGAAACGAAATAATTTTTACAATTTCACTCACCAACCTCGAACCGCTTTGCACGCGTTGATGAATTTCATGTTCAATTCTATTTGTGATTCGTTGATGCTCACCATGATCCCGCTGTTGTAGGACTGAATAGCTCGATCCATGTCGCCTTTGTGTTGATAAAGCATACCGAAATAAAAATGAATATCTGAATCTTCACGATTACGCAAACGTAAACTCTGATTCAAAAGTGCTTCTGCTTCGTCGAACCTACCTTCTTTGATAAGAATTAAAGAATACTGAGTGTAAGTTGGAAAATACTCAGGATCAGCCTTCAAAGCTTTGATGTAATAATGTTCCGCTTCGTCATTTCGCCAAAAATTGTAAGCCATTTTCCCTAATTCGTAGAAAGGTTCGGCGCTGTTTGGGTAGAGTACAATGAGTTCATTCAAACGTTTGATAGCTCTTTCGTAATAGGCACTTTTAACATCGCTTTGAACCAAGTACATTTCTTCTTTTAGCTTCGCCATTTCGGCATCCATCTGTTTCATAGTAGATTTTATTTAAGTTAAGCCCACACTTTAGTTCCTTCTGTGCAGTTGTTGCAAATATCAATTTTGTTTCTGTGATTTAAAACACCAAAACGAAAATTTTTATACCGCTCACTTTTCCAAATTTCCGCGAAATCTTTTTCTTTCAAATCCCCAAGAACGTGTTTGGCATCTTTATCAAAACAACAAGGTACTACTTTTCCATCCCAAGTTAAAACGCTTCCCGACCACATGCGCCAACAGTGATTCCCAGGATTTCCTTTTATGTGATATTTCCCGTCTTTTCCCAGCTTGTAACGTGCGTACTTTTCATTTTTTGGGAGCAAAGGATGTCCGTTTTCAAAATCGTAAAGTTGAGCAGTTTTGATGCGTACTTCGTCGATGCCAATTTCTTTTCCGAGTTCAAATACTGCTGGAATTTCATGTTCATTGGGTTGAACTGCAAGGAATTGAAAAATAAGATGGGGCGTTTGACTTTTCGCTTTTTGTTTGGCTTCCACCAACAATTTTGAAGCAGCAATTACTTTGTCCAATTTACCATGTACTCGGTATTGTTCATAAGTTGCTTGCGTGAGTCCGTCTATGGAAATGATTAGTAGGTCTAAACCTGATGCTACAATTTCTTCGGCTTTTTCTTTCTTAATAAAATGAGCATTGGTTGAGGTTGAAGTGTAAATTTTCTTCGTTTTGGCCGCTCGAATCAAGGATAAAAATTGTGGATGAAGAAAAGGTTCTCCTTGAAAATAATAGTTGATGTAAAAGACACTTCCAGCCACTTGATCAAGCATTTTATCGTGAAAAGCCAAATCCAATTTTCCAGTGGGACGGGTGAATTGTTTTAAACCACTTGGACACTCAGGACAACCTAGATTGCAAGCAGTTGTGGGTTCTATGCTTAAACTAAAAGGTTTGCCCCACACAATACTTCTTTTAAAAACCCGACTTACCCAAAATGAGAGATAAAGAACCGCTAAATTCCAAAGTCGGAAAAAATTGAAGTGAGAGAGGATGTTGAGGTTGTCGCGCACAAGACAAAGTTAATCGTCATTCGTCCTGTGGAAGGTCGGAAAGTGAAATTTTTATTCCCGTTTCCCAATTTGCGCGAACTTTCGTGGTTTTTCGGAGCAAAATTATTCGTTCGGGTTGGGTTTGTAATTCCCGATTCAACGGATCCCATTTTCCATTTTGGTTGCTGTCTTCGATTAATTTAAACGTGTAGTCACCGGGAATTAAATTGGGAATTTCAAGTTTACTTTGAACAGGTAGCACCGCAATTACTTTATTGTTGCGCTCAAGTTGCAACAGGAAAATGTCGGAAATCGAGTCCATTTCAACGATTAATGTGCCTACATCTTTCGAACTTAAAATAGTTAGTTTTATTTCAGTTAAACTGGTGTATTTATCTGTTTTTGATAGAATTGCGCTATCTTTTAAACTTAATATCATTTCACCACTTTTTCCATTTTTTGGAACAATTATCAATTCATGAAATGATTTATTCACCTCAAATTCCACATTGGAGGAATCTGTGACCGATTTTAAATTCATTTTGGTGAGGTCAAAGTTTTCGATAACATCGTTTAACTCTATCTTGTCCATACCAACTACAACATTTTCCCATTTCCCTGCTTTTGCACGCAGTTTTTGCTTGGCTTGTTTTTCACTTTTCAATAAGCGCGTAGTGTCATTCTCGAAAATTAAAAGTTGTTCTGTACTTGAAGAATCTATTTTTAGGTGGAGACTATCTTTGTTAATTCTTTGAAAATCAGATTCAGTTAATGTTTTTCCATTGAATGATAAAAGACTTAAATCCGCTTTTTCATTTAGGTTAATTCCTATCAGGCCAGGTGGAATTAATGCCGCATTACGAACTTTTACGCTAGCCTCAGGTTGACTTAAAGTTAATTTTAATGTATCGGAATTCGTTTCTATTTTATGGAATAAAAGTCCTTGATTTTCAGTAGGTAAAATTTTCAAATCCTTGTCTTTATCTTCAAAACTTTGAACGAAATATTCACCGTATTTCACATTCGAAAATTGAAAAAATCCTTTGTCGTTGGTGCGACCGTAATACCTCGGTTTTTCTTGGTTTAAACTGTCGTAAAGCCCCACTAGGTAAGCTTTAACTCCTTGTTGACTTAACGCATCATTTACTTGAAACGCGATTTTCGCCGAATCCAATTGGTTGCCAGTGGAAAAAGCATAGGTAAACAAGGTGTCATTTCCTTCACTAACATCTTTAATAGCGCCATTTAGGTACAATAAATAAGTGGTGTTTGGACGTAAATCTTCTGAAAACGTGAGAGTTAAAGTTTTTTTGGAAAGTTTTGAGGTAATTTTTGAATCCTCGGGCATCAAGGAAATATTGACAGAAGGATTATTGAGTTGAACAAATTCATTTAACGTGAAAAAAATCACCTTTTCATTGAAATTTGTTTGTCCATTTTGAAGGTTCGACTTGGTGATTTGCGGCGCGATTTCATCCGTTTTTCCACCAGTGATTGTTCCAACTTGCGCACAAGAAAAGAGCAATAAAACTACCGTAAAAACTAAAACTGCCCTGTGATACATGCTACAATTTGCTCCAAATAATATTGGTCTGTTTCGTCGAAATCATTGAATAAAACACTGTCCACATCCAAAACTGCGACAACTTTTTCATCTTGTAAAACAGGAACTACAATTTCACTATTTGAAGCTGAACTGCAAGCAATGTGCCCAGGAAATTCATGAACATTCGGTACTAGTACGGTTTTTCCTAATTCCCAACACGTTCCACAAACGCCTTTTCCAAAATGAATTCTTGTACAAGCAATCGGACCTTGAAAAGGACCCAACACCAATTGATTCTGTTTTACAACATAAAATCCAACCCACAAAAACTTAAAAGTTTCCTGAATTGCAGCGGCAATATTTGCCATGTTTGCAACCACATCACTTTCACCGTCCACTAAGGCTTTCACTTGTGGAACAAGATTTTCGTAAATTTCTTTTTTGGTATTTCCTTCGATTATTAGGTGTTCAGCCATAATGTAAAGTTGCAAAATTTACGCAAGCGCGAGTTTAAATTCAGAAGTTGTGTGGAAAGTTAAATCGGGATAATCCTGCTGCGCCATTTGAAGAAGGAAAGAAGTTTCAGCTAAAAACACCAAATTTTCATCCTTGTCTAGGGCCAAATAATTAGATTTAGCACGTTTAAAATCAGCAAGTTGTTGTTCGTTTGTTGTAGTAATCCAACAAGCTTTGTAAAAATTTCTTGGCACAAAACGACAATTCGCGCCGTATTCATGAATCAAACGGTAATTGATTACTTCGAATTGAAGTTGTCCTACTGTACCCACAATTTTTCTGTTTCCGGGTTGCTGTATAAATAATTGCGCCACACCTTCGTCGATTAATTGTCGGATACCTTTTTCCAATTGTTTTGATTTCATTGGATCGAGGTTTTCAAGTTCTTGGAAAAGTTCAGGTGAAAAACTCGGAATTCCTTTATACATCATTTTCTCACCAGAGGTTAAAGTGTCGCCAATTTTGAAATTCCCCGTATCGTAAAGTCCAACCACATCTCCTGGGTAAGCATCGTCGATGACACTTTTATCTTGCGCCATAAAAGATGTTGGATTCGGAAATTTGAAATTTTTGTCTAATCTAACGTGGTGGTAAAATGTATTTCGTTCAAATTTCCCTGAAACAATGCGTAAAAAAGCAATTCTATCGCGGTGCTTTGGGTCTAAGTTGGCGTGAATTTTAAATACGAAACCAGAAAATTTTTCTTCCTCCGGTTCCACAAAACGTTTGTCTGTCTCGCGACCACGAGGAGAAGGTGAAATTTCGCAGAAAGTATCCAAGAGCTCTTTTACTCCAAAATTGTTAACTGCAGAACCAAAAAATACCGGTGCAACGTCTCCCGAAAGGTAATCTTCACGGTCGAAAGCATCGTAAACTCCTTCAATCATTTCCAATTCCTCACGCAATTCTTGAGCGGGTTTTTCACCAACAATTTCATCCAATTCAGGATCGTTGATGTCTTCGATTGAAACTACTTCACTGGAAATTTTGGTTTTGTTGGCCGCAAACAGGTTTAATCCTTTCTGATAAATGTTGTAAACGCCTTGAAAACGGTCGCCCATACCGATAGGCCAGGTCAGTGGGCGCACTTTAATATCGAGCGAAGATTCCAATTCGTCCAACAGTTCGAAAGGGTCTTTACCGTCGCGATCCATTTTATTGATAAAAATAATCACTGGAGTTTTTCGCATACGACAAACTTCCATCAACTTTCCTGTTTGTTCCTCCACACCATTTGCACAGTCAATCACGAGGATTACGCTGTCCACTGCGGTCAAAGTTCGGAAAGTATCTTCGGCGAAATCTTTGTGACCAGGCGTGTCTAAGATGTTGATTTGCTTTCCGTTGTAGCCAAACGCCATCACAGAAGTAGCAACGGAAATACCTCTTTGTTTTTCAATTTCCATGAAGTCGGAGGTTGCTGTTTTTTTTATTTTGTTGTTTTTTACAGCACCAGCAGTTTGAATTGCCCCTCCGAAAAGCAGTAGTTTTTCCGTTAGGGTAGTTTTTCCAGCATCAGGGTGAGAAATGATGCCGAAGGTGCGACGTTTTTCAATAGAATCAGCGTACTTCATGGTTTGTTTTATGAAAAGAAAATCCCGCAATGACTAAGGCCATACGGGATAAAAATAACTATGTATGAATCCACTCCGAAAAGTCCCTTTCTTCCAAACTCTTCCTTGTCGCTAAAATTTTCATCCGCGGCGGACTCATTAACAAACAGTTAACTCCGGTTAAAAATTCACTCCGCGTCGATTTTGATTGAAATCTTACTTTTCGGAGTGGACTCATGTATGGATTAAAAAATCTCAGCTTCAGAAAAATGGAAAGCACCTTCGATAGCGGCGTTTTCGTCAGAATCAGAACCGTGAACAGCATTTTTAGCTTTGTTTTCCGCATACAATTTACGGATAGTACCTTCAGCAGCTTCAGCAGGGTCAGTTGAACCAATCAAAGCACGGAAATCAGCCACTGCGTTTTCTTTTTCCAAGATTGCAGCAACGATTGGACCGCTTGTCATGTACTCCACCAATTCACCATAGAAAGGTCTTTCAGCGTGAACTTCGTAGAACTTTTTTGCTTGTTCTTCGCTTAAACGCGTGTATTTCATTGCCTTGATTTGGAAACCTGATTGAATAATAAGGTCAAGGATTTTACCCATGTTGCCATTTTCGATAGCGTCGGGTTTTAACATTGTAAATGTGCGATTTGTTGCCATGTATTTTTTAAAATTTGGGTGCAAAGATAAGGCGACTTTGGAATGTAATTGAGGGATATAAAACAAAAAAGGCAAAAACCTAAGTTTCTGCCCTCTTTTCTTTGTTTTGGTGGTGGTAAAAAATTCGCAATCTCTACGAAAGATTTAAGCCTATAACGGTGGATTTTCAGAAAAGATTCATTGAAAATCAATTAGTTTTCTAATCAGTGGCTTTGAGTGAATATAAACGGAGTATTAATGAATATTTGCTTTTGTTAAGAAATTCTTATGGATGTTGTAGTAGAATTGATTAGTTGTGCCTCCATGAACTAAAGATAATTTCATATTTTTTATTCGAAATTCAACACCTGAGTATAAATTTATGGAGGTAGAAATACACTATTCACAGTCAAAAACCAAACTCGAGCAAAAATCTCTTGTCAAAAATCGCTCGGCTAAACCTTGAATTTGTGTTGCTGAAATTTTATCTATTTCTTGGTGCATTTCGGCTAAAGTGTCCAATTGATTGAACGCCAACATACTTTTTCCTAAACCTTGCATTAAACCTGCATTTGAATCCATTCCTAAAGCTAAATGTCCTTTCAATTGTTGTTTGGCACGAAGTAATTGAATGCCTGTAAGTGCTTTCTTTTCGATTAAGCGCAACTCCTTGTAAACCAAATCCAACGCTCGATCGAGGTTGCGTTGTTCAGCACCGAAATACACTTGCCAAAAACCAATTTCTGCGTAAGGTGTGTAGCTTGCTTCAACAGAATAAACCAATCCGTATTTCTCTCGAATAGAAAGGTTTAGACGTGAATTTAGAGCAGGGCCTCCCAATAAATTGATAAGTAAAGACATCGGAATTCTTTCCTCACTGTTATAGCCTGGTGCAATACCGCCAACAAGTGCATGTGCTTGGTAATTTGCCTCTGTACGGCGAATATTGAATGTTGAATAATGTTCAAAAGGCGAAAAAGCAGGTCGATTTGCGGTAAGAGGTAAATCAACGAGGTGTTGTTCTAATAATTGTTTGATGCGCTTGAATGAAACATTTCCAACAAAGGAAACCACTAGATTATCCGCGGTGAAATAGTTGGAAACAAACAGCTTTAAATCGTTTTCAGTGAAGGATTCCACGCTTTCTTTGGTTCCTAAAATATTGTTTCCAAGTGGATGATTAGGAAAAAGTTCCGCTTCAAAATCATCGAAAATCTTTTCTCCAGGATTATCTAAATAAGAATGAATTTCATCTAGTACCACTTCTTTTTCCTTCTCAATTTCCTTTGCTGGAAAACTGGAATGTGTGGCAATATCAGATAATAATTCGATTGCGCGGGTGGTGTGTTCTTTTGAAAACGAGGCGTGCAAACACATTTCCTCCTTTGCTGTATAGGCATTTAACTCACCACCAACCGAATCAATTCTTGATAGTATGTGAATTGCCTTGCGTTTTTTTGTTCCCTTAAAAACAGAATGTTCAAGGAAATGCGCGAGTCCAACTTGATTTTGATTTTCAAAACGCGAACCAGCTGCGAAGAAAAATCCAAGGTGCGCCACTTGATTGGGAACGTGTAAATAAACCACACGCACACCATTGGAAAGGGTATGAATTTCGGGGAGAAATTTTTTCATTAAGGATTTTTTCGGTAAATCAGCCAAGATTCACCATTCCATTGATAGGTTATTCGATCATGTAAACGCGAAGGACGACCTTGCCAAAATTCAATCATCTTTGGAGTAAGTGCATAGCCACCCCAATGTGGAGGACGAGGAACAATATCCTTGAACTGTTGGTCGAAAGCATCAAGTCGTTCAAAAAGCAAGTCTCTATTTTCCAGAATTTCTGATTGATTAGAAGACCAAGCGCCTAATTGACTTTCACGCGGACGCGAGGCAAAATAAGCATCACTCTCTGCTTCGCTCACTTTTTCAACTGTTCCTTGAATGCGAACCTGTCGGTGTAAACCAGGCCAAAAAAACAACATTCCAGCTTGTGGATTAGTTGCCAAATTACTTCCTTTTTCACTGTTATAATTGGTATAAAACACAAATCTCTCGTTCAACATTTCTTTCAGGTAAAGAATACGCGACGAGACCTGCAAATTTTCGGGATTAACCGTAGAAAGCGAAAAAGCATTGGGTTCCAATTCACCTTTTTCAACCGCTTCGTCAAACCATTCTGAGAAAAGATGGAAAGGTTTTATTCCAGCAGAAACTTCTAAAATTCCTTTGTCAAAGTCGCTGTGGTCGTCGCGAAGGCGTTTTAACCATTCACTCATGCGTCTATGTTTTCGTCTTCAGCGAATTCGTCCAACAATTCACTGTCGTCCGTTACTTCGTCTTCATCAGCTAACTCTTCCTCGTCGTCTAAGTCAGAACCCGATGCACTGAAAATTTTCCCAGAAGGTTGTGGTTCGTGTTCAACGATTTTTTCCACTCGTCCTGCTGCTGGAGAGGCTACATCTTCTTCGCGGTAAGGGAAAATTTCAACGATAGGAGAAACGGCAATAGTCGTAATTTTAAAGTCAACCATCAACGTTGAAAGACTTTCCTGAATGCGTTCGTAAGCTTCTTTTACATTTTCGGCAGAAACCAAGAAATTTTGGGAAATTGTTTTTTGTTTTTCACCGTCATCGTCGATTTTATCGTAAGCCACTTTAGCTTTGAACCAAGTGTCGGCATCGTCGTACTGGAAAATGTCGTGAATGTCGGTGCGTGCAATTCCTGTAACGGTAAACTCACCACGAATAGTCGAACCTAACTCATCGTAGATACGTGCTTCGGCGTCGGTGAAGGTCATTGCAGCCAATAAATAAGGTTCGGAAACGCGTTTAAAAGTTCCGTTTTCAAGTTGTTTTGTGTATTTAACTTTTACTGTAAACCAGTTGTTCATGCGAAAAAATTTAGTGTGCAAAGGTAGTGTAACTATTAATTTCTAGGATGTGCAAGCTAAAGTTTTCATACAAACTCTTTCTTTCGAAATAAACTCTCTTATTAGTCATTTCTTTTGAAAATGAAACTTTTAGCTAATTTCATCGTTTGGAATCTTCATGTTCAAATTAAATTTTTGGCTTTATTTTGTTGTTTTTCAACTACTAATTTCAAGTTGTGAGCAGCTTCCAATCCCCAAAAAGGAAAAGATTTACGACCTTGAACAAATTCGAAAAAAAGGAAAACTCACGATTTTAACGGAAAACAGTTCTCTTTCCTATTTTGAATACCGTGACAAAGCAATGGGATTCGAATATGAGATTCTTGATACATTTTCGAAATTTATTGGTATTCCATTGGAAATTAAAGTGATACCACGGTTTACTGACTTGAAAAAGTTTCTGAAAGAAGGAAAAGGCGATATCGTTGCTGCCAATTTAGCCATTTCTTTAACGGATATTTCTGAACTCAAGTATTCTCACCCTTACTATCATTCTTACCAGATTTTGGTTCAATTACAAAGTGATAGTGCAGTTACAGAGCCTTCTCAACTCGCAGGAAAAGAGGTGTTTGTCCGTAAAAATTCCACCCACTCGCGAAGATTGAAGTTCTTAGAGGAAGAAATTGGTGAACATTTAAAGATTCGATATGCTAAATCCGATTTGATTATTGAGGATTTAATTGAACAAGTTAAACAAGGTAAAATTCGTTTCACGGTTGCACACGAGAATTTGGCACGTAAAGCAAAAGAAAGAAGTCCGAGTTTGGATATCAAAACGAGAATGTCTGTACTTCAAAAAATCGCTTTCGGACTTCGGAAAAATGCACCTGAGCTTAAGAAAGAATTGGATGGTTTCTTGAAAGTGTATTGTCAATCAGAACATTATGCCGCTTTAAAACATCAATATTTTGATTATTTGGAGCCTGAACTGACTGAAATTTTGCCGATAGGAAGGGGACAACTTTCACCTTACGACAAAATCATGAAAAGTGCAGCGAAAAAATACGGTTGGGATTGGAAACTTTTGGCAGCAATCATTCATAAAGAATCGAGATTTAATCCTTACACACGAGGAGCTGGAGGCGCTTACGGTTTAATGCAATTCATGCCAAATACAGGTCCGAAATTCGGCGTCTATCCGCACTCCAATCCTGAAATACAAATCAACGGCGGAATGCGCTATATATCTCGATTATTATCCTCTTGGAGCAGTATCCCTGATAAAGAACAACGAATTAAATTTTCTTTAGGGTCTTACAATGCTGGGCGTTGTCATATTGAAGATGCACAGAAATTAGCTGCCGAACATGGCTTAAATCCTCAAGTTTGGGATGGAAATGTGGCTTTAATGGTTGAAAAATTGGCAGATCCGAATTATTATCGTTCTCCTGATGTTCGCTGTGGGGCTTACAGAGGTGCCGCAGTTTCCTATGTTGAAACCGTTTACAATCGCTATTTGGCTTGGAAATAGGAGGGAAGTAGAAGATGAAAATTATTGTTGTTCAAGGTCCAACTGCATCGGGCAAAACAGGTTTGTCGGTTCAAATCGCTAAAACACTTAAGACAGTTGTAATTTCCGCTGATTCACGTCAGTTTTACAGAGAAATGAATATTGGAACAGCGAAACCTATGATTGAGGAAATGGATGGTGTTCCGCATTATTTCATTGATTCCCACCAAATAAAAGATGAACTTACTGCTGCTGAATTTTCCTCTTCCGCCCGAAAATTAATGGATGAACTGAAGGGGAAATACGAGCATATAGTTGTTGTGGGTGGTTCGGGAATGTTTGTAGATGCCTTAATCAATGGTTTGGATGATTTACCAACAGATTCAAATGTGAAACAGAATCTTCAAGAAAATTTTGAACGTTTTGGTTTACAATTTCTACAAGATAAATTTTTTGAAAAAGACCCAAATGGCAAAGATTTAATTGACTTTAAAAATCCTATGCGATTAATGCGTGCATTGGAAATCATGGAGTTAACTGGTAAGCCTTGGTCGGAACAGCGCCTTGGTCAACAAAGTCCAATTCAAGGAAAAGTTTTCCGTTTTGCAATCAATTGGGACAGGGAAACCTTGTACCGTCGCATCAATCAACGAGTGGACCAAATGATGGAACAAGGACTTTTGGAGGAAGTGAAAAGCCTTTCCGAATATAGAACTTCAAAGCCATTAAATACCGTTGGCTACAAAGAACTTTTCGAATATTTGGACGGAAACTGCGATCTACCAACAGCCATCGACAAGATTAAACAACACACAAGGAATTACGCAAAACGACAATTAACATGGCTGCGACGTTACGATGATTTGGTTTGGTTAAATCCTAAAGAAAATTGCTTAGAACTTGTAATTCAACATTGAGTCCACACCGAAAAGTCCCTTTCTTCCAAACTCTTCCTTGTCGTTAAAATTTTCAATCCTCATTAACAGCCAGTTAACTCCGGTTGAAAATTCACTCCGCGTCGATTTTGATTGAAATCATCCTTTTCGGAGTTGACTCAACATTGTAATTCTTACTGATTATATTCAATTACAGTCACTTTTAAAAATTTTAACAATTCACAAAAGTTGTGTTCACTTATCTTTAACGCCGTTAACATAAAGATAAGTTTATGAAATCTTCAAATCTATTAGTGGTTGGGTCAGTTATGTTTGCCCTTGTTTCCTGCAAACCAATTTATCAATGTGGCGAGGAAAAGCCAACAAAAATTTCAGGTTCGAAAAGAGTTAAAGCAGTAGTTCAAGAACGTGATAAATTGTGTAACGATTTGGCTGTAATGACCTCGAAAAGAGATTCTTTAGATGAAAAATTAACGGATACAAAAGGGCGTTTGTCGAAACTGACAAACGACCACAAGTCACTCACCGACAAACACAATGATTTGAGTGCAAGACACGATAAACTCATAAACGATAATTTATCGCAGGCTGAACAATACAACGCTGCACTTAAAGCTAAATCAGATGAATTGAATCAAAAAGAAAAGTTGATCAAGGAGCGCGAACAAGCTTTGCGGGAAATGCAGCAAGTCATTGCAAGAAAAGATTCCTTGACTAAAAGACTGAATGACATTGTGCGCAATGCTTTGTTGGGTTTCAATTCTGATGAACTTTCTGTGGAGGTGAAAAATGGAAAAGTGTATGTCTCTATGAGCGACAAACTTTTATTCAAATCTGGAAGTGCAAACATCGAAACAAAAGGTCAGGAGGCCATTAAACTTTTGGCGGATGTTTTGAATAAAAATACAGAAATCGATGTTGCCGTTGAAGGACATACCGACAACATTCCAATTCGAACAGCGCAGTTCCGCGACAACTGGGATTTAAGTGTGGCGCGTGCAACAACAATCGTACGTTTGCTAACCAATGATTACAAAGTAAGCCCTTTGCGTATTACAGCTTCGGGGAAAGGCGAATTTTATCCGCGTGCAAACAATGAAACTGCTGAAGGTCGTGCGTTGAACCGTCGTACAGAAATCGTTCTTTCACCGAAATTGGACGAATTGATGAAGTTGTTGAATGCAGAGTAGGAGGGGACAAAATTTTTGTTTTAAACTTGGTATCTCTTGAATAATTAGGCGAATTCGTTGGATATTATTGAATATTACAAATAAAAAGTAGGGAACTGTTGCTCGCGGAATGGCTTGAATTGTTTAAACTCACAATCGGTGAACTCCAATTTATCGGCGTAAAATCACCCTTGAAATTATACCAATTATGACACATTATTTCGCAGAAATAATAATATATGGTATAATGCCTCCGCCACGGCGACATTGTATGTCATCGTCGGTATACTCCAAACTTAACGCCTCCAAATCTTTCCCAAAAGTGCTGTTCATAGCTGAGAAGCCGTCTTGTCCAGGGTCGGTTGTGTTTACTATGGTGTTGATTCTTTTCATTGCGGGTTTAGGATTTGATTATTCGAAGGGATTATTTTTAGTAATTCTTGGGAGTAGCGATTCAAAAACTTTGTAAGCATTTCAATCTCAATGGAAATCAGATTTAGAGAAAATCTTGTTTTCTAACTGTCAATATCTTTTTATCCAAACACCTTTATTCTAATCAAAATAATGAGTGAAACCAAATTCAACTCTTGAATAAAAATCAGAATCATTTTTTAACTTAATCAACCACAAACCAAAGTTAACGTCATGCTCTTCTTCATCCTCAAATTCGCATAGAGAAAACGGTTAATATACAAATTCTATTGTTTCGGAGTGGACTCATAATACATTTATCTCTTATTTACCAATCATCTAAATTCGAATAACTTTGCTTTGTGAATCTATCAACTTTAATAAATGGCTTTGTTCAATTGGGCAAAGTCATGCATCTACATGGTAAAAACCAAGCTTGGACAGGTTTTGAAACTGGTGTTACGGAACAAGAATTCCAATTCTTTGAAAATCAAATTATAGCGCAAACTTTTAGAAATAACTGGTTTACTGAAAATAATATTCGAGAATCGCTTTACAACTTGTCAACTTGGTTGAAGCCAGACAAACTAAATGATTGGTTATCAAAATACTCAACGACTAATTCACCTAAAACAATTGCTGTAATCATGGCTGGAAATATTCCATTGGTAGGTTTTCATGATTTTATGTGTGTTTTATTCAGCGGTAACCGTGCTCTTCTTAAACTAAGTAGCGATGATGATTTACTTCTACCGTTACTAGTTCAGTATCTTCAATCATTTATTCCTGAAATTGAACAACGCATTGAATTTGTTAAAGGCCCTTTGAAAAGTTTTGATGCAGTTATTGCCACCGGAAGTAATAATTCATTGCTTCATTTTAAGAGTTATTTTGAAAAATATCCTCATCTGTTGCGTCATAATCGTACCTCATTGGCTGTTTTAGAAGGTAATGAAACACTTGAAGAGCTAAAACTTTTAGGGAAGGATATTTTTTCGTATTTTGGAAAAGGATGTCGAAATGTTACCCATTTAATCGTTCCACGTGGATATGATTTTCAATTGTTTTTCCAAGCTATTGTTGATTTCGGCGAAATTATTAACAACAAAAAATACGGTAATAACTACGATTACAACAAAGCAATACATTTAATGAATCGGGAAGTTTTCTTGGATAATAATTTTTTACTTGTTAAAGAGGACAAACAACTTCATGCGCCAATTTCCATGATTTATTATCATACTTATACGACTAAGCAAGAAATTCAACGCTATTTGGAAGAAAACGTGTTGAACTTGCAATGCATTGTAGGGAAGGGTTTTACACCGTTTGGAGAGGCACAATGTCCTACTTTGACAGATTATGCGGATGGCATAGATACGATGAAGTGGTTGAGCGAGGTATGATATCAACTAAGGTTTTATTTGCCGAGGAAGTCGCATTTAAATTTCATTTGAAACCTTTGTTGCAGCGAACCTACTTTTCGTAGTGGACTCAACTACAATTTTAACTTTACATGACTTTTTCAATAGTTGTATTTAGTTGTTTTGTTTTACAAGTGCAGATCTAACACAAATGCTAATTTTAATTTTTTTTTCAGTCAATGATGTCTTTTAATTCAGTTTCAAATTTACATGTGGAATTCTTCGAAAAACTTCTTCCGAATCGGGTTTTTATTACCCTAGAAGAGAAGGAAAAATACAGTTCAGATTACACAGAAGATTTGAAGTTTGTCCCTTCAGTTGTTTTGTTGCCAGAAAATACGGATGAGGTTTCGCAAATCATGTCTTACTGCTACGCTGAAAATCTTCCTATTTCTCCGGCAGGTGCTTTAACAGGTTTGAGTGGTGGTGCTTTGGCGAATCACTATGGCGTTTTGCTTTCGACCGAAAAAATGAATCGAATCATCGAAATTGATGAGAAAAATTTGCAAGTCACAACTCAACCAGGTGTAATCACACAAGTTTTGCAAGAAGCAGTAAAGGAAAAAGGATTGTTTTATCCTCCCGATCCTTCGAGTAAAGGTTCTTGTTTTATTGGTGGGAATGTTGCCGAAAATGCTGGAGGTCCAAAAGCGGTGAAATACGGGGTGACGAAAGATTACGTTTTGAATTTGGAGGTTGTTTTGCCTAACGGAAAAGTAATTTGGACAGGCGCGAATACCTTGAAAAATTCGACTGGATATAACCTTACACAACTACTTGTTGGTTCGGAAGGAACACTTGGAATTGTCACCAAAATTGTCTTGAAATTAATTCCACATCCTTCACATAATTTGTTGATGCTCGTTCCATTTTACGATGCAACTGAAGCTTGTAGGGCTGTTGCTGCAATTTTTCAAGCTGGAATTACACCGAGTGGTTTGGAATTCATGGAGCGCGATGCACTGATTTATGCTCAAGCATTTTCAAAAGATTACTCCTTGGAAATCAAGGAAAATCACGCCGCACATTTGTTAATTGAGGTGGATGGATTTCATTTGGATTTTCTGATGCAAGATTGTGAAAGAATAATGGACGTGCTCGCCAATTTTCAAACCGACGAAATTTTATTCGCGGACTCAGAGGCACAAAAAAACACATTGTGGAGTTTGAGGAGAAAAGTTGGAGAAGCTGTAAAAGCACAATCCATTTACAAAGAGGAAGATACGGTTGTACCACGCTATTTTTTGCCTGATTTACTCACCAAAGTGAAAGAATTGGGAGCAATTTATGGTTTTGAATCCGTTTGTTACGGACACGCGGGTGATGGAAATCTTCACGTGAATATTTTGAAAGGAAATTTAACCGATGAAGCTTGGGAAAAAGAGTTGCCAAAAGCCATCACACAACTTTTTCAGTTCGTTGTAAAACTTGGAGGGACCCTTTCTGGCGAACACGGAATCGGATTAGTTCAAAAACCCTTTATGCCAATTGCATTTGATCCAGAAACGTTGCAAATCATGAAAGGAATTAAACAGCTTTTCGATGAAAAAGGCATATTGAATCCAGGGAAGATTTTACCGGATTGAGAATTTTGAGCAATTCCGATATTTCCTTCAATTAATTTTTACAGCAACTAAAATCCTCTTCCCATGTCCTTAAGAATAAGCTTCATTTTTCTTTTTCTTGTAAGTTTTCGGACGGTTCAAGCTTGTTCTTGTTCGCCTTGGAGTAATGATTTCTATCAAAATGTTTCACAATCCTCGATAAATGGCGTAATTCGATTAGATTCTGCTTACATTTTAACTGATCCAACTACCAATTTTCAGTTGCCAATGTACGTTTTCACACTTATTCGGGGGTTTAATTTTGAGGATAAAAACGACGGTGATACGCTTCATCTATTTGGTCAGGATGGTGTGAATTGTGCGATAAATATGGATTTTAATATCGGCGATACTTTGGTTGTTGCCTTGGGTAAAGAACCGACATTTTTTAGTTCACAAGCGGTTCACTTTATTCCTTTTTTTTGTTCAGGTTGTGGTGTGCACTACCTCAGAATTCATAACGGATTGAACGATGGTCTGACCATTCAAGAAATTGAGCATAAAATAAATACCCTAAATACTAATACGTTATCACAAAATGAACTACGAATCTCACCCAATCCATTTGATGATAAAATCACAATTCATGCAATATTTCCAAACTCACTGAATTTCAACCCAAGTAAATTTGACTTAGAAATCTCCAATTCACAAGGTCAGATTGTTTACAGCGAAAAGAATGTAGTTGGAGAAAAAACAATAGACACTTCTCAACTAAGCAACGGATTTTTTGTAGTAATAATAAAGGGTACAAACGGTGTTTCAATGAAGAGTAAGATGCTCAAATATTGAAAGTTAAGTGGGGTTTGTTGACCACGAAGTATTTGTGCTTGTCAACGGGGAGTGCTAACCTATAATCGGGCAAATGAGAAAAAAACTTTTTGATGAGCACCCCATAAATAGGGCTGAGGAAATCAATTCAATACAGGAAACACTATTCTGGCTATGTTAATAATTGAAGTGGAGATAATTACAAAAAACACTATTCTTTGGAAGTTTTGTTCAGAGGTAATAGAGAGTATCTTTTTACCAACGAAAGTTCCAATCACGCTTATCACCAAAAGGAATGGCATTAAAAAGATGTTTTCTATTTGAAAATAACCGCTTGAAGTATAAATTACTGCTCGACTTAAATCAACTCCTAAATCAATAAACGCCGAGGTGGCAATGAAAATTTCCTTTGGTAGCTGAAATGCCGCAAGGGTAATTCCACGAATTGCACCACCTGTTCCAGCTATTCCCGCAAAAAAACCAGAAAGAATTCCTCCGATGTATAGATTTTTATTGTTTTGTTCAATCTTTTTGTTGCGATTGATAATTAGGTAAAAGGCGAGAAACAAAATGACCAAACTCATGAACAATTCAATTTGTTTGGTGGGAAGAAAAGTAGTAATTAATGCACCAAAAATTACGAAAATTACCGCGGGTAATCCAAGTTTAAAGACTATTTCTTTATTAATGCCTTTTCGAAAAAATGCAATTTTGGATAGGTTACTGAAAACATGAAAAATGGCAGTGATTCCGAGAACCACTTTGAAGTCAAAAAAAACGGAAGCTAAAGGGACGAACAAAATGGAAGAACCAAACCCGGAAATTGTACCGAGAATTTCAGCTAGCAAAGCAAGAAGAAGAAAAATAGCTTGATTTTCCATAGGGTAAAATTATGATTCTATTCAAGAAAGAATAATTTCTTTTTGTTTTCTAGAGTTTCATTTTGTTTTGGGTGGCAAAAATATTCTGATTTCGCTGGGATTTTTTCAAGAACCCAAAACATCGACGTGCAGTGGATAATACAATCAAATTTTTAAATTGCTTGAACGTAATCACATTTGTATTGTGCCGATATGACTTTTTGACCAACATGATATTGAAAATTGTTTCAATTGAATTTTTAAAAGTCATCGTCGGCATAAAAGCACTTTTTGTTGCACAAAACTGTGCTTTTTTGCTTCCTCCAAAACCTCGAACTAAGGTTCGGGATTTGTTTAAAGCAAAAAAGCACCTTCCTTTCGGAAAGTGCTTTTATCAGAGTGATTTCGCTGGGATTCGAACCCAGGGCCCATACATTAAAAGTGTATTGCTCTACCAGCTGAGCTACGAAATCTTATCGTTTTTGCGGGTGCAAAGATATGGTATTATTTTTCTATTAAACAAGTTTTAAGACGTAAATTTGTGAAATTAATTTACCTTATTCATTCAAGTGGTTGAAAATCAAAAAATAGTGTTGAATAAAAAGTTGCCAATTATTTTCGTTGGAATGCCTGGAAGTGGTAAATCTACCGTGGCAAAACTTATTTCAGATAAACTGAACTTGCCTTTTGTTGACACTGATTTGGTATTTCAAGCGAAGTTTTCTACAACTCCTAAAGACACTATTTCAAAATTTGGAGAATTGAGATTTCGCGAATTGGAATCTCAAGTTCTTAATGATTTACGCCGTCACAACGAAATTATTTTGGCAACGGGTGGAGGTTTACCTTGTTTCTATAATCAAATGGAACTCTTAAATAACTGGGGAACAACAGTGTTTTTAGATTGTGAGCTATCAACGCTTGCTGAAAGACTAAAAAATGATTCTACGCGTCCGTTACTCAATAATAACCTTTTCGAAAATTTGTCAATTCTTCATGATTCAAGATCATCAATTTATGAAATGGCACAAATTAAGGTTAACGCGAATTTGAATTTGGAAGAGTTGTCAGTTAAGTTGATTGAGTTGTTGAAGTAATACAAACGCTGTTGTTTATTTTCTCCTTGATGAAGGAATGATTTTTTTGATTTGTAGAATCAACATTTTTGGCATTTAAAATCCCCGCTGGAGTTGGACTAATTGATTGTATTAAATCGAAATCCTAATTTTTAATTAGAAAACAGATTTGTTTAAATCCTTTCACTCCTGAATACGTAAAAGCATTTCATTCAACGGCGGTGAATCCAAACAATAAGTAGCCTGCCATTCTTTAACGTTTCCACAATAATCTTCAACTCGAAGTGAAAAACTTTGCTCACCAACATCGAAAAAGCGTCTTCGAAATTGAAGTGTTCCAATTTTGCCATCCAAATAAATCGGTGTCCAAATTTCGTTGACCCAAAAATCATATTTCTTGATTCCACTTTCTTTATCCGCAATTTTCCATTGAAGTAAAGATGCGTTGACAAGGCTATCTTTTGACAATAAAAATGAAGGCTGAATACTTGGTTTAGTGGTATCCAATTTCAAACTAAAATTTCCTAAAGTTTTAGCATGGGTTTTAATCCATTCTTCTTCGTGTTCGCAAACTTGAGCTGAACCATTTGCAGAAACATATTGGTTTTGTTTCTCAAAGTTTTTGAGGGTTCTTAATTTGACAGTAATTGCGCGTTGAATTGGAATGGATGAACTCGAAATTTCAAGCTTATCATTGAATTTAAGTTGCTTTTTAACGGGTTCGTAGAAGGTTTTCTCGCCAATGAATACTTCATAATTCCTGTTTTTAAAGGTATAACTGGAATCAGGAATGAAATGCGTTTCTGGTGAATAAAAATTCAAAGTTTGTGGTGCTAATTTTTCAAGATAAAGGATTTTAAAGTCCGTTTTAACTTGATTTTTATTAACATCAAAAACTTCTACTGAAAGTTTAAGCGTATCATTTGGAACAGGTCGAAATAATCCCGAACTCTGACTTTTATAAATGCGCAACGGATTGGAAACGTTTCGAAAAAGCTTATGAAATTTCTGTTTTGATTGTTTGTAAGCGTCGTAATCTTTGTGATTATTGACATAACGTGAGTGTTCAAACGAAATAGCATCCATACACGTTTCAAAAAGGGTATCTTGACCCAATAAAAGTCGATTTCCATAAATCCCAAAATTGTCCTTTACTGAATTCATCGGGTCTTTCGACTCAATAGAAACGGCAACAAAGCCATTTTCAGGCAGGAAGTTTTGGTCAATCACAAAAAGATTGTTGGGATTCCCAAAATTTTTGCGCTTTTCGTTCCAATTAAAAGTCAAGGTTTTTCCGGGCATTAAATAGCCGAGTTCATCAACCGCATAAAGTTTTATTGAACTAACAGCAGGTGGAAGATTGTCGTTTACAGAAAAACCGTGTAAAAGTGGATTGAGTGCATTTTCTGTTTTCGTGTCGCGAATTTCAAAATGTAAATGAGGACCAGTTGAATTTCCTGTGTTTCCTGAATAAGCAATGAGTTGACCCGTAAAAACAGGGATTTTTCCTGCTTCAATCTCAAGGTCAAACTCATTAACTTGATTCTTTATTTGGTAATTTTTTACGAAGGACTCGATTGGTTCGGCGAAAACGGAACAATGCGCATAAACTGAAGTTTGCCCGTTGGGATGATTGATGTAAATTGCTTTTCCGTAGCCCGTAGAGGAAATTTTAATTCGTGAAATATGACCGTTTAGAATAGAAAATATTGGAATTCCCTCTTTTCCATTCGTCCGAAAATCTAAACCCGCATGGAAATGATTGGGTCTAAGGTCGCCAAAAACTGCACTCAGTTGAAGCGGAATTCCCAACGGTGAAAGCAGAGGTGGGTTGACACTTACCAACTGAGCGAAAGAAATTTTTAGGATAAATAAAAAAAGTAAGCACGTGATTTTCTTGAACATTGGGCAAAATTAGGGGTGCATTTCACGAAAAACCTAAAAAAAATAGGTGTCTTGTAAACCTAACAATGTTAACTTTGTCAAAAGTCACAAAAAAATGACCGAGAAAATTCAATCAAGTTTAGCAGAAATACGTTCAGTAGTGCAACAGTTGCATCAAAAGTTGAGCGATGCACTTATTCATAACCAACAGCTTCAAAGCGAATTGGCAGCAGCCAAGGCGCAGTTAGAAGAAAAAGATGGTGCAGTTTTTTCCTTACAAACCGAAGTTGAATCTTTGGCATCGGCATTAAAAGTGACCAAAGAGCGCGTTGTTGAAGTTCCGATTGTCGGTAAACGAAATGAGGAAATTGACGAGCTTGTCAAGGAAATAGATAGATGTATTCACCAATTGCAGCAATAGGATTATGGAAAAAATTTCATTGAGAATAACTATTGCAGGTAGAACTTACCCAATCAACGTTTTGGAGTCTGAAAAAGAAAAGGTTCTTAAAGCTGCTGACGATATCAATAAGGCAATTGAATTATTGAGCAAAAGTTACGCGGTTAAAGACCCTTTAGATTTGTTGGCCATGTCATCATTACAATTGTTGACCAAAGCCCAATCTGTACCACCTGTGCAATTACCACCTGATTATTCAGGAATCGAACACGAATTGGATGTGTTTGTAGATAGTATCAAAAAACTTGACGAGTAAAATCCTTCAGCAACCTATTGATTAACTATATAATAGGTTATGGGAATTTTATTTGCCTTACTGGGTGTCGCTGCAGGAGTTGTGGCCACCTACATCGGTCAGATGACCGTATTGAAAAACAAAAATCAAAAGTTGGTTCAGGAGGCTGAATTAACCGCTGAGAACATTAAAAAAGAACGTATTCTTCAAGCGAAAGAGAAGTTTCTAAAGCTGAAAGAAGAACACGAAGCAACGATTAAAGATCGTGAGCGAAAAATGCAATCCAATGAGGACAGGGTTAAATCGAAAGAAAAAACCTTGAACCAAAAATTGGAAGATTTGAGTCGTAAAGAAAAAGATGTTGAAAAACGTCAAGGAGAATTCGACACTAAACTTTCTGGACTCGAGGCTAAAATGCAAGAAGTGGAGAAATTGCACCAAAAAAGTGTAGCTGAACTATCCAAAATCAGCAATTTATCTCCCGACGAAGCTAAGAAAATGTTGATGGATTCTTTGGTGGATGAAGCGCGTACAGCAGCAATGGCATCTATCAAAGAAATCACTGAAGAAGCAAAATTGAATGCCAACAAAGAGGCAAGAAAAATTGTAATTCAATCCATTCAACGTGTGGCAACGGAGCAAGCTATTGAAAATGCTGTTTCTGTTTTCAATATTGAGTCTGACGAAGTTAAAGGTAGAATCATTGGTCGAGAAGGAAGAAATATTCGTGCATTAGAGGCTGCTACTGGCGTTGAAATTATCGTTGACGATACACCCGAAGCTATTATCCTTTCTTGTTTCGACCCGGTTAGACGAGAAATCGCAAGACTTTCTTTACACCAACTTGTTTCCGACGGAAGAATTCACCCCGCAAGAATTGAAGAAGTTGTGACGAAAACACGTAAACAATTGGACGAAGAAATTGCTGAAACAGGAAGAAGAACGTGTATTGATTTAGGTATTCACGGTTTACATCCTGAGTTAATGCGAATGGTTGGTAGAATGAAATACCGTTCGTCTTATGGACAAAACTTGTTGCAGCACAGCCGCGAGGTAGCGAATCTTTGTGCCATTATGGCCGCCGAGTTAGGCTTGAACGTGAAACTAGCGAAAAGAGCAGGTTTACTTCACGATATTGGTAAAGTTCCAGACGAAGAGCCAGAATTACCGCATGCTATCTTGGGGATGAAAATTGCTGAGAAATTTGGCGAAAAAGGTGAGGTGTTAAATGCTATTGGTGCTCACCATGACGAAATTGAAATGACCACATTGATTTCTCCAATAGTTCAGGTTTGTGATGCCATTTCAGGAGCACGACCAGGAGCGAGAAGGGAAATTGTTGAAGCTTACATTAAGCGTATAAAAGAACTTGAAAATCTTGCGCTTTCTTACGACGGTGTTTCGAGTGCTTACGCGATTCAAGCGGGTAGAGAATTACGCGTTTTGGTAGAAGCTGAAAAAGTGACCGACCAAAAATCCGAAGAACTATCTTTTACTATTTCTCAACGCATTCAAACTGAAATGACTTATCCAGGACAGGTTAAGGTTACGGTAATCCGTGAGAAGAGATCGGTGAATTACGCGAAATAAGGACAACAATCAGTCAGATTGACTGTTTTAAATTCATGCAGAAACCACTTTTAATCGCTGGACCTTGTAGTGCAGAAACTCGGGAACAAGTGTTGCAAACCGCCGAACAATTGGCAAGTAACCCTCCAGAGTTTTTCCGTGCAGGTGTTTGGAAACCACGCACTCGCCCTGGTGATTTTGAAGGAGTTGGAGAAACGGCACTTCCTTGGTTAATTGAGGTCAAACAACGTTTTGGATTTAAAATCGCGATTGAAGTTGCAAAAGCCGAACATGTTGAATTAGCTTTAAAAGCTGGAGTTGATATGCTGTGGATTGGTGCACGTTCTACCGCAAATCCATTTACCGTTCAGGAAATTGCAGATGCTTTAAAAGGTGTTCAAATTCCGATTTACGTTAAAAACCCTACTAATCCCGATTTAAAATTGTGGATTGGTGCTATTGAACGGGTTGAAAAAGCTAATGTTGGTCAAATTGCTGCGATTCATAGAGGTTTTTCCGTTTATGAAAAAACGCTGTACCGCAACGAACCCAATTGGCAAATCCCGTTGGACTTTAAACACGAATTACCTGAAATTACGTTGATTAATGACCCTTCTCATATAGGTGGGAGAGTTCATCTTTTAGCGGAAATAGCACAAAAAGCCTTGGATTTAAAGTTTGACGGCTTGATGATTGAAACACATTGCGACCCCAAAAATGCTTGGACGGATGCCAAACAACAAGTAACGCCAACAGAATTATTTGACTTAGTTTCCAAACTTAAACTCCGCAATCGTTCAGAAATTAGCGATGAATCACTTCAAGGGCAACGTGCGATTTTGAATGAAATTGATGAGGAAATCATTCGTTTACTCCGCAAGCGCATGCAAGTTTCTGCTGAAATTGGTCAGTTTAAAAAAGAACATAATTCAGTCATTTTTCAGCGAAACAGATGGGAGGAAGTTTTTAAAATGAATGTTGAGAAAGCGGTTAGCAATCAACTTTCACGCGAATTTTCCTCTGAATTATTCAAGTTGATTCACCAAGAATCCATTCGAATTCAATCGAAAATCTTATCCGATTAAAAATATTTCGACCTTTATCCCACTTTCATTCATCACCATTGAAACGAGAACAATACATTCAAGCTTTTTCAAAGTATTTGCCAGAGGCGTTTGTTGATTATGTGGTTGATTTGATTTTGCGCGAAAGAATTTTATTCAAAATTGTTCGACCTAGAAAAAGTAAATTGGGTGATTTTTCCGTTCAACATGATGGTTCGCGACCAACAATTACTGTAAATGGAAATTTGAATCCTTATTCCTTTTTGGTGACAACCCTCCACGAGTTAGCACATTTGAAAACCTACCAATCTTATGGCAATCGCGTTCAACCACATGGCCTTGAATGGAAAAATGCGTTCAGAGAATTACTTGTACCTGTATTAGAAAATGACGCTTTACCCTCCGGTTTGAAACATGTGCTTTGGCAATCATTCACTAATTTAAAAGCGTCCTCATGTACAGATGTTGCTCTAGCGCGAGAACTTAAAAAATTTGACCATCCGGAAACTACACAACTTCCGACTTTAGAACAAATACCGTTTAATAGTACTTTTGTACTCGCAGGTAAAATTTACCGAAAAGGAAATTTGCGCAGAACCAGATACTTATGTCAAGAACTAAAATCTGGAAAGCAGTTTTTGGTTCATAGTCTTGCAAATGTTCAATTGATTAACCTTAACCATGAAAAATAACAATTACGGACTAATTATGGCTGGCGGCGTTGGAAGTCGCTTTTGGCCTTTGTCAACACCTGAAAGACCCAAACAATTCTTAGATGTTTTGGGAATTGGAAAATCATTATTGCGTCTAACTTTCGAAAGACTTCAAGGACTCGTTCCCGACGACCAAATTTATATTCTCACGAATACATCCTACCGCGACTTAGTTCTTGAGCAATTGCCAGAATTGTCAGCGGAACAAGTTTTGTGTGAACCAATGCGTAAAAATACAGCTCCTTGTATTGCTTATGCAGCCACAAAAATCTACGCTCAAAATCCAAATTCCACATTAATTATTACGCCTTCCGACCATTTAATTGTCAACACGACCCGCTTTCATGAAATTATTCAAACCGGAATAAATGAAGCTGAAAATGACCGTTTAGTGACCTTGGGAATTCAACCATCGCGTCCAGATACGGGTTACGGTTATATTGAATTTGACAACTCAAATGGCGTTGAAGCGAATAGCACTTACCATGTCAAACAATTTCGTGAAAAACCGGATTTAAAAACGGCTATTTCCTTTTTAGAGGCTAAGAATTTCTACTGGAATGCAGGGATTTTTATTTGGAAATCTGCAACTGTACTTAATGCCTTGAATGATTTTCAACCTGAACTTTTTGAAATTTTCGATTCACGTAAAACTGCATTTGGAACGGAACAAGAAGAACAAGCTGTTTACGATGCTTTTGATGCTTGCACAGATATTTCTATCGACTTTGCAGTAATGGAGCACGCAAAGAATGTTTCGGTAGTTCTCTCAGATTTTGATTGGAGCGATTTAGGGACATGGGGAAGTTTGAACGAACATCTAACAAAAGACGAAAACGGAAATAGTATTATTGGCGACAACGTTTTTGCGTTTAATGCTAAAAATTGCCTTGTCAATATGCCAAATGGAAAAACGGTTTTACTTGATGGTTTAGAAGATTACATTGTGGTGGAATCTGATAATATGTTGATGGTACTGAAAAGCAGCAATGAACAAGCACTTAAAACCTATTTAAAATCAATCGAAGAAAGTAAAGTCGCACATGGTTAAAATTAGAAATATCGAGTTGGGAGAATTTCCGTTGTTGTTGGCTCCAATGGAAGATGTGAGCGATCCACCTTTTCGTGCTCTGTGCAAAAAACACGGTGCAGATTTGATGTACACGGAATTTATTTCTTCGGAGGGACTAATTCGTGACGCAGCGAAAAGTGTTCAAAAACTAGATATTTACGAATACGAGCGACCTGTTGGGATTCAGATTTTTGGTTCAGAAATCGAAAGTATGAAGTTGGCTGCTCAAATTATTGAAAAGACAAATCCTGATATTATTGACATCAATTATGGTTGTCCGGTAAAAAAAGTAGCTTGTAAAGGTGCGGGCGCAGGAATTTTACAAGACATTCCAAAAATGGTTCGAATGACCGCGGAGATTGTTAAGTCAACTAATCTGCCGGTGACAGTAAAAACGAGATTAGGTTGGGACGATGAAACGAAATTTGTTGTTGATACTGCGGAACGCTTGCAAGACATAGGAATTGAGGCGATTTCCATTCATGGTCGAACGCGAAAACAAATGTACAAAGGTGAAGCTGACTGGACATTGATTGGTGAAGTAAAAAACAATCCAAGAATGCGCATTCCTGTTTTTGGAAATGGAGACATCGACACACCCGAAAAAGCTTTAGAATATAAAAATCGCTATGGCGTTGACGGCATTATGATTGGTCGCGCAAGTATCGGTTATCCTTGGGTTTTCAATGAAATCAAACATTTCCTGAAAACAGGTGAACATCTTTCTGCACCAGGAATTAAAGAGCGCGTGGAGGTAACAAGAGATCATTTGCTTATGAGTGTGCGTTGGAAAGGAGAAACACTTGGCATCAATGAAATGAAACGACATTACACCAATTATTTCAAAGGAGTAACTCATTTTAAAGAATACAGAACCAAAATGGTATCTTCTAACGACTTACAAGAGATTTTGGATACGTTACAATTTATTGAAGACAACCAAAACGAGTTTTACTTTTCGGGAGTGGAAATATAAAATAAGGATTACATTTTTTTTTTGTAAATTATTGATATTCAATTTTTATCCATTCTGTCGTATATAAAATTCTCTATGGTATCATAGCGCAGATGCCTTAGATTGTCATTCGACAAATTTCCAATACGATACAATGTATCACCGTCGGCACATTATTATTCTCTTTCCAAATCCGCTTTGAGTAAATCGTAAACAAAAGTTCCGAAATTAATTTTAAAGTATTCTTCAAATTGGGATACATTTTCACACGGAAGCCAAAATTCCTTGTCCTCAACAATTGCCTCTGATTCCTGTTTGAAAATTTTTTTAAAATACTGCTCTAAAATTTTTTCTTCCTCCCAAAAATCGTCTTCAATTAAATAAACTGTTGCCTCAGGTTCAATGTCAAAAAAAGGTGTTTCTTCCGAATTTTTCTTTGCCCAATCCATAAAGGTTGGGGTAGGGGTAAGGTGTATAAATCCTCGATTAACAACTTTCATATTTGGAATGGTTTTAAACTAAATGGTTCATAAAATTCCCACTGAACTTTTTTCTTTTTCGATTGAGAAAGAACTATCCACCGGAATTTTTTTGTTTCGCTATTTCTTTGTCGCAAAAAATAACACCAACTTTCAAATGGGATTTTTTTATTGCTTTCAATTAGATCAATTCTGTTCTTGCTAACGACCATCAAATAGTTTTCCTTTCCAATCGAAAAATTCCCTCCTAATTTAGTGGAGTGTTCTATATCTAACCAATTGTAAAAGGCATTTGTGGTTGACATTGAATCTTTAAAAGTCCAGGTGCTATGGAAAAGTTGGAGTGTCGTGTCTGAGGCTATAAGTTGGAATTTCTCTTGGTTTATTGGTGCGAAACGATTGAAAAAAGATTTTACTTCAACAGGATTTAATAATTTGATTTCCAATGAAAAAGAGTCTCTGTTGTAACTGTCAATGAACTTTGTTAAGGTGTCCGCACTCGCGCTTTCAATTCGTTTTTTGCTGGTTTCTTTTGCTTTGGGACGTAAATCTTCAATGTTTAATATCTTCGGTTTGTCTTCCTTACATGCTACAAACAAGATTATAAACATCAAAAACAAAACATTATTCCGCAACAACACGAATCAAATTTTTAACGTTTTCAACTTTTTGCATGACAGATTTTAAATCTTCTCCGGTCACAGTCACGTGTCCCATTTTTCGGAAACTTTTGACTTTTTCTTTTCCATAAATGTGAGGATAAACACCTTCAATTGCTAGAGCATCTTCAAGCCCCTTGTAATTGGCACGTCCATCTGTTTTTGGTTCTCCGAGAAGATTTAACATTGCGCCAGCTTGAATCATTTTTGTGGAACCCAAGGGAAGTCCAAGAATTGCGCGTAGATGTTGTTGAAATTGAGAAGTTAGATTACATTCTATTGTGTGATGTCCACTGTTGTGCGGACGAGGTGCGATTTCATTGATAAAAAGTTTTCCACTCTTATCCAAGAATAACTCAACGGCTAAAATTCCGACCATATCCAACGATTCAATTACTTGTTGGGCGAGTTGTTGAGCTTCTTTTTCAATATTTTCAGGAATATCTGCTGGCGAATAAAGTAGTTCAACCAAATTCGCTTCTGGATTAAACTCACATGCTACGGTTGGAAATACAGCTATTTGTCCGTGTTCATTTCTTGCTACAATAACAGATAATTCTTGTGCAAAATCTACTTTTTCCTCGAGTACAGCGGGTGCGTCAAAGGCTTTTGAAAGGTCTGCAACGGAATGAAGAACTTGAACACCTTTACCGTCATATCCGCCGGTTCTTAATTTTTGAACAATCGGAAAAGTGCAATTTTCTTTGAGCTCTTGTAAATTTTTAATAAGCTTAAAATCAGCGGTTGGTAAATTATTTTCCTTGTAAAATTGTTTTTGTGTGCCTTTATCTCTGATGGTTTTCAAAACACGAGATTGAGGAAATACCTTTACCCCTTTTTCTTCAAGAACTTCAAGTGCTTCAATGTTAACGTTTTCAATTTCAACGGTTAAAAAATGTTTGTCGCTACCAAAATCTAGTACAGTTTGAAAATCGGTTAATGAACCAACAGTAAAGGAATGTCCTATTTTGGCACAAGGGGCATTTGGGTCAGGGTCTAAAAAGTGTAAGTGAACATTCCAATCAATCGCTGCTTGCAACAACATTCTACCCAATTGTCCACCACCTAATACGCCTATTTTAGCCGTTTCTCCGTACCAATTTTGCTTCATGGTGCAAAGGTAGAAAGGTCAATGGAAAATAGGTGAAATTAGTTCTGAATATCATTTTTTCTTGTATTTTATAAGAACATAAAACGCTCAATTGACAATTCTTGCTGAATTAAACCTACCGAGTATTCATTGTGATTTAAACCGAAAGTTGTAATCAAGGTCGGAAAAATCGTTTTTTGTGTTTTCGTTTTTTGCTTAAAAACTGCTACTCGATGTTCGATTTTTTGAGCTTCAACTTTGGTTAAAATGTATTTTTTGTCGTAAAACTTAATTTCACACAAATTGATTATTCCATCGTTTCTATCAATAAGAAGATCGATTTGTGCACCAGATTGATTTTCGTTTCCTAAAAACTGAAAGGATAGAAACTCTGTGAAAACCCCTTCAATTCCAAGACTTTTTTTGATTTGTGGCAAATGTTTAAAACAGATGTTCTCAAAGACATAACCTGCCCATGATTTCCACTTTGGAGTAGCAGCTAATTGTTGCCAATTTACAGTGTTCTTTCTGAACATAAATTTCAGGTAGAACAAAGAAAATTCATCCGTTAAGCGATAAATACTGTCTTTTTTTGTTTTTCCAAAACTTTGTGTGACGGTTATAAAATTACACCAATCCAATTCTTCCAAAATTACACTTAATGCTCCTCCGTCCTTAAGTCGTGTGGTTTCAATAATTTCTTTTCGGGACAAACCTTTGTTTTTCTTGGATAAAGCATGCACTACTTTCAGGTGATTTTCTGGATTTTTGAAGAGTGCGCTGTACAAATTTTCAAATTCATTCACCAATAATCCGTCTTTATGAAAGCAAACGCGTTCAATTGTTTGCATCGCACTTTCTCCAGGCTTAACTTCTTTGAGGTAATGAGGAATTCCGCCCAAGGCCATATACAACTGGGTCATTTGATGAGCAGAAAGTTTGATTTTATTATACTTTAAAAAATCATTGGCTTCCTTTAATGTAAAAGGTAACAAGTGGATACGTTGGGTTAATCGGTTATGTAAACCACCTTTATTATTTACGATTTTATTGATAATCCAAGAGGTCGCAGAGCCACAAACAATCAAAAGTACGTTGTTGTGAATTGCCCAACTGTTCCAAAACCATTCTAAAGCTGCAAGAAAATTGGATTTGTGCGTGTCCAACCAAGGCAGTTCATCAATAAAAATTACTTTTTTACTCTTTTGACGGCTTCGGTCTAATTGTTTGCTTAGCATAATAAAGGCATCCATCCAATTACTAGGTATTATAACGGAATTTGGAGATTTGAAAAACTTGCAAAATTGATAATGAAAACTTTGGAGTTGTTGATTCATTGTTGCGTTTAATACTCCACTAAAATGAAAGTTTATCTCCTTTTCGAAATGAGCATTTATAAGGTAAGTTTTGCCAACTCGTCTCCTACCTGTAATCGCTATAAATTCCGAATTAACAGATAAATAGCGTTCATTTATAATCGCTCTTTCTGACTCTCTACCTATGATGATTTTGCTCATTTTTTAAATTTATTACTCGCGGAAACGCTCAAAATTAGATAGATTCCGCGAGTAATAAAATTTTGAATCTTTTTTTTTTGAAGTCGTTTTTAGTTGGTTTTCGTATTCTTTTTTTGACGAGATTTTAGAATTATTACTCACGGAATCTTTTAAAAAATGCCACTTTCCGCGAGTAATACCAATTGTGATTCAATTTGTCGCATACTAAAATCCACATGGTATAATGCCTCCAGCACGGCGGAAAGGTTTTAAATGCAATTTAAATGTGTCTTCGCCACGACGAATGAAACATTCGTTGGTTAAATACCAATTATGATTTAATTTGTCTCATAGAAAATTCGTTCCACAAGGTCGGAAATATTTTGCCGCTGTTTATGTAGAATGACAATTCAATTTCATCAAATTCATCGCGGCTGAGACATTATGTGACTTCATCGATATTAGTTGTGATTATGCAGCCTTTGGATTTTATGTTTTTTCAAATTAACCTTTAAAGACAACAAAAATCCCACTGTCGAACTTGTCAACAGTGGGATTACTATTCTAGTTTGAATTTTTACTAGTTCTTAACGAAATTGCGGAAAACAACTCCGTTGCTTGTACGAACTTGGATGTTGTATAAACCGTTTGAAAGGTTTACCACAGGAACTGTCCACTCAGTTGAGGTGTTTGTGTTTTGCATTACCATTTTTCCAGCGAAATCATAGATGGTATAATCCAACATATTGTCGTCAGAAGTGATATTTAAAACATCATTTGAAGGGTTCGGGTAAATTGAAACATTCATCAATTCTTCTTCATTTAAACCAACAAATTCACAAGCCACACAGTATCCCCAACAAGCAATTGGAAGAGTAGTACTTTCTGTAACAACAAGCGTTCTGTTTGTAAATTCACCGTCAGTAATAGTACAAGTAGAACCTGGAGTTAATTGTTCAGAACCTGCCCAATTGTCGTGGGAGAATTTGTATTCGTAAGTTCCATCTTCTAAAGTGATTGCCAACTGCCAAATACTTCCAGAAACGTTGGTCATTGGTGCACAACTTCCACACCAGTTATTGAATGTTCCGTTTACTTCAGGTGTTGTGAATGAACCCGCTGGAACATTCGCCATATCCACTCTAAAGGTTACTGTTCTTGTAGTTGTGTTTGCACAAGAAACACAGCTGCTCCAACATACCAATGGAAGTGTTGCTGCCTCCGTTACTACAAGCGTTCTGTTAGTATAACCAAAAGAAGTAATAGTGCAAGGGGAACCTTCTACCAATGATTCTTGTCCTGCAAAACCGTCATAAGAGAATTTATATTCGTAGTTTCCCGGCTCAAGTTGAATGGTCAATTCCCAAATAGATCCCGAAACATTCGTCATTGGAGCACAGTTTCCACACCAGTTATTGAAAGTACCGTTCACCTCAGGAGTTGTAAAAGTTCCAGCAGGAACATTGCTCATATCCACACGGAAAGTAACGGGAACAGCTGTAATGCTTCCTCCACCTCCTCCGGGAGTAGTAACGGTTGCAATTGCCGGAGTTGAATACAGGTTTTCGGCAGTGTTGTATTGATACAACCAAAAAGTGTAGTTAGTACCCGCTTGTAAACCTGTCATTGTAAAACCAAAAGCGTTGTTTCCACCACCGTCACCAGCAGTCGAACCAAATGTGTACTGTGTAGCATCCATTGGATTTGCTGGAACGGATGCAGTTGGAGAATAAAACAAACGATATACTATGTTTCCACCAACGTTATTAGGACCACAAGCAAGAAATGCTTCACCAGCGGCAACAGGTGTACCCCCTACATTATTCTCAGCGATAAATCCAGCAGGTTGTGCAGGTGGTGCAGTAGCGGATGAAACTTGTAAAACTACGTTGTCAATGAAAACATCATCGTTAGCGGTACCCATTTCAAAACCTAACTTCATTGCTCCGTAGGTGTTGTTCAATGAAAACGTTGTAGAGTAATTAGACATTGTTGTGTTAATAATAAAGTCTTGAACAGCAACTGCTGCAAATCCGCCACCGTTTTCACCAAAGAACATTCTCAACGGACGACCGTTTACACTTGAACGTGCGTCAAAAGTGATTTCATAGTTCTGTCCAGTTGACAAACTACTAATTTGCTCAGGCGTTAAGATTTGATTCAACTGAACCCACCAAGTGTTTCCACCGGCGTTAACAATACCTGTAATGTTAGCCTCATCATTAGAGGTTGAATAGTTAGCATTTACGCCTTCCCAATCGGCCAAAAATGTTGACCATGCGTTTAAACCATCGCTAAAATTCCCATTAACGACGATGTTTTGCCCAATCACCAAGAAGTTCAGCATTACGGCAAAGGGTAATAAAATTTTGTTTTTCATAAGATTACTTTTTTTCAAAAATATTACTTTTTGTTAAAACTACAATAAGCCCATGTTAAAAACTTGTATTTCATAGAACAAAGGACAGTTTTAAGAGTTGAAAAAGTTCGATAAAGTGAATTGCCACCTCTTTAGGTTGGTGAAGATTTCAGATGAAATTATTAGTCGATTTTGGAGCCAATTACAACTTCTAAATAATTTCTATTTCAAAAAATGGCTTGCACTTAATTTTAATACTATGTCTTTACGATCAACAAAAAGAAATACAATTATGAGGTGAAATAAAAGTTGTTAAGAATTAAGGGTAAAGAGCTGAAGTTCATTAAAAAACATACTTCTGATTTATTGACTAGATCAACAAGTAAATCGGTATTACTTACCTTTGTACAAACAAAATCAAGATGCTCGGAAGAAAATATCCTTTAGGTGAACAAGATTTTCCAGCGATTAGGAATGCGGGGAAAGTTTATGTGGATAAAACTATGTTCGCCTATCACCTAATTCAGACAAGCAAAAGCAACTTCCTGTCAAAGCCACGCCGTTTTGGAAAATCCTTGTTTTTAAGTACATTGGAAAGTATTTTTCTCGGAAAAAAAAATCTTTTTGAAGGATTGTATATTTATGACAAATGGGAGTTTGAAGAGTATCCAATTATTCGCATGTCGTTTTCCAATATCGGTTACAGAACCATGGGACTTCAACAAGCAATTGCTGTTGAACTATCTCGAATCGCAGAAAAAAACGGTATTCAATTAACCTATGGAGAGGTGAATATTGCGAACAACTTCAAAGATTTAATCGAAAAACTTTACGCCAAACACAATAAAGGAGTAGTCATTTTAATTGACGAATACGATAAACCATTAATTGACTTTTTAGACAAAGAAAACTTACCAACTGCAAAGCAAAACCGTGAAATTCTTAAGTCTTTTTATTCCGTTTTAAAAGATGCAGAACCTTTCTTGAAATTTTTTTTCATAACCGGTGTCAGTAAATTTAGTAAGGTCAGTATTTTTTCCGATTTAAACAATTTGACTGATATTTCAACTAGTTTAAGTCATGCAGAAATATGTGGGATAACACATGATGAATTAGAAACAAATTTTGAGGAGGAATTAAAGTTGTACGACCGAGAAAAAATCAAAGAATGGTACAATGGGTACAAATTTAATCCGAACGGAAAAAAAGTTTATAATCCATATTCCATTCTAAATTTCTTTTTCGGTCAAGGTGAATTTAGAAACTTCTGGTACAGTACTGGAACACCAACTTTCTTGATGAAAATGTGCAGGGAAAGGCATCTGTTTGACTTCGACGACATTACAATCAACAAAGACGATTTAGGAAATTTTGACATTGAAAATCTTGAAATAATTCCAGTTTTATTTCAAACTGGATACCTTACTATTGTGGATGAAAACCCTATTTTGCGTAATTACAGATTGAGCTTTCCGAACAATGAAGTCAAAGAATCCTATCTGAGAGGATTGGCAGATGCTTACATTCATTCCAATAGTTTAATGAGTAGTTCAATTTTGGACAATCTACTCAAATTTCTAAAGTCAAAGGATGCTGATTTGTTTCAAGACACTGTAAATCAAGCCTTTTCTCACATTCCCTACAGTCTTTGGCAAAATGAAAACGAGCAGTACTATCATGCTTTAGTTCATCTACTTTTTTCGCTATTAGGAGTTTACATTTTCAGTGAAGTTCAAACACAAAAAGGACGCACTGACAGTATTGTCATGTTTGAAAATGAGGTTTTTATATTCGAGTTTAAGCTCAACAAATCCGCTGAGGAAGCCTTTTTCCAAATTGAAAACAAAGGTTACGCTGATAAATTTAAAGATAGCGGTATGCCAATTTATAAAATTGGAGTGAACTTTAGCAGTGAAAAGAAAGTTGTTGAAGAGGTGATGATGAAGTAAGAAGTAAGGGCAAACTCATAACCTGAGTTCGATTCTAAAATAGGTATTTAGATTGGTGTAAAATTTTGTTATTCAAGGTGTTAAATATTTAAAAACGTTATTCGTAACTACTTGCAGGAGCGATGCAGTTCGTCCAATTTTAATAATCGAACTGAGGTTAACATGTTGTTAAGCTCATGAAGTTTGTTGATGTGACTTCTTGGATCCTTTAAGTTTTCAAAAATGTTTAATAAAGGTACAGTTTTCATTAAAATTTATCTAATTGATTGACAAATAAATATACAAACTTTAAACGCTCCTTTTAGTTGTTATATCACTTTATTTCAATTAGTTATCAGCGTTTTGAAGATAGAAACCTTAATGAAAAAGCATGAGTTTGCCTTGTCACTTGTGTAGTTTTTCACCCACGTAATCCAGCAAATAAGCGAAATTCGGGGTTAGATTACCTTCCAAATCTGTTTCAGATGCTCTTCCTATAATATCGTGTGGGTCTTCTCCAAAAAGCGCTGGTAAAACATGTTTAAGCAATTCATTTCCAAAGTCCTCTGATGCGTCTTTTGGTAATTCGCATGGTAGGTTGTCAATCGCCATAACTGCAATTGCATTTTCCGCCATGAAATCAATTTCTAGTCCAGTTTTTGGATCGAAACCGTAAATCGCATCACCAATTTTACTCGAACGAATAGTTGAGGCTATTGGTCCATCAACGTCGCATGAAACATCTGCAATCACTTTGATTCTGTTGTCTTCACGCTGCAATTGCTCCAAAGGAAGAATTACTGGTGATTTATTGCTCCAAAAATGACATGGAACGTACATGTCCGTGCAGTTGACATATCTATCGAATGTTGATTCAAATTCTTCAGGAATGGAATAAAATTCAGATTTCACAAACGGTTTACCATCTTTTCTTCCGTAATAATCTTCTACTTCCAATTGTGCAAATATCGGAGAATCAAAGTTTTGACTTAAATATTCCTCTGGACTTACTTCCTTTATTGGCAATAAATCCAAAATTTCTCTTGCACCGTGTCCAACTCTACCAAAACCGGTAAGCAATATCCTGAAATTACTTGGTAATACCACTTTTTCTAGTTCACTTTCCACTTCTTTTCGGTCGGTGCAGAGATGAGCTGGTTTTAGGTTAAAAGTTCCGGTTTTTAGTCCGTAAGTGAGAAAAGCATTATAACATCCCACAATTCCCGCGTATCTTCCAAATCCAATTAAGCGTTTGTTGTGTTTGTCCTTTATAACTTCGTAGTCCACTAAGCGAATTCTTTTAGTGAGAATTGCTTGAAGAAGCTTACGGTTATGCGCTTGTTTTTTAATCGTGTGTGAAAAGAAGAAATAAGTTTTATTCTCTAATAACCAGTCAATTGGAATTTCCTTCACACCGAAAATGATGTCGCATTCATTCAAGTTTTCGACAATTTCAATTCCTTCAGCACGGTATTCTTCATCTTTAAATACGCGAATTGGGCTACTTTGAACCAAAACTTTCACGTTCGGATAAAGAGTTTGAATGGCTTTACATTGTTTAGGAGAGAGTGGAACCCTAAAGTCCGGAGGAGTTTTTCCCTCGCGAATGATTCCGATAGTAAAGTTTGACATTTTATTTTTTGTTTATTGAAGAGGCTTTGATAAGAGATATTCGTCCACAAATTCGCGAACACAACCCTCGCCACCATTACTAGTGAGTGGAATAAGAGCTGTTTTTTTTATCGTTTGAACGGCATTTTTAGGGCAAGCCGAAACTCCCACTTTTTGCATGATTTCTCGATCGTTGATATCGTCTCCGATGTATGCTATTTCTGACCAATCAAGGTTCATTTCTGAACGCCATTGATTGAGAATTTCCAATTTATTTTCTCGTCCAACATAACATTTTTCAACACCTAGTAATTCTGCACGACGCTGCACCATGTTTTGAGTAAATCCAGAGGAAAGGAATCCGACTTTAATTCCAAAACTTGGAAGTTTAATAATCGCCATTCCATCTTTGGTGTTGAACTTTTTTATTTCATCACCTTTCTCAGTGACAAACATTCCACCGTCAGTCAAAACGCCATCAACATCAGTCACCAAAAACTTGATTTTTTCGAGCTTTTTTTTGTGAATCTCGGGCTTGAAAAGCGGAACAAAAATTAAACTGTATAAGTCAATTTCGTATTCTTCGCAGACAGCTTGAAGGTCAAAAACGGTTAATTCATGAACATCATCTACATTCAAATCATTCAGGAAATCATGAAAACTAATTCCGAATTTGGCGCAAAGTCCCTTGATATTTTGATTGAGGTGCATGAATTAAATTAGTTGGTAACCAACAGCTTGCGCGATTGGCTTAAGTTCTGAAATTAAATTGGTAAATGTCGCATGATCCAATTGTTGTGAAGCATCCGACCATGCCATTTTCGGTGTTGGATGAACTTCAATCAATAAACCATCAATTCCCATTGCAACACAAGCTTTCGCTAAAGAAGGAACACCATAAGCATAACCCATTGCGTGAGAAGGATCTAAAATAATTGGGAGGTTGGTGTGTTCTTTCAACCAAGCTACACCACATAAATCAAGCGTAAATCGCGTTCCTGTTTCAAAAGTTCTAATTCCACGTTCGCACAAAATCACATTTGGATTTCCACCCGAAAGAACGAATTCCGCTGCTTGCACAAATTCTTGTAGCGTTGTTCCAAAGCCTCTTTTGATTAAAATAGGTTTTTGAATCTTGGCACATGCACGTAAAATTCCTTGGTCATACATCGCTTTTGCGCCTATTTGAATGATGTCAGTATGTTCAATAACTTCATCAATGTGGGTTGCGTCTCGCGCTTCTGTTATCACCAACAATCCAAACTCTTCACGCATTTTAGCTAACAATTGTAAACCCTCTAATCCCAAACCTTGAAAGGAATAAGGACTTGTACGCGGTTTATAACAGCCTCCTCGTAAAGTAGTTAAACCTAAACCCTTTATAAAGTTTGCAGAAATTCTAATTTGCTCTTCTGATTCAACAGAACAAGGACCTCCAATAATCACTGTATTTTTGGTGTCACCACCAATTTTCCATTTTCCTAAGTCAATCGTTCTTGTTTCTTGTTGATATTGTCGAGAAGCAAGTTGCAAATCGTTGGCAAATACCCAAAATTTTTCCGTTTGACTTTCTAAACTTTCGGGAACCTGTTTGATTCCTGAGCCTGTAATCAAAATGAAATGGTCGTTTTCTTTTATTAAAAATGCCTTGTGTTGAACTGCAAGTTGTTGTGCTTGAGCCTTATCAATATCTTTCTTGAGTTGAATAATCATAATTCTGCTTTAATCAGATTGGCAAAAGTAACAATTCCAACGGCATCGTTTTTTTCATTTACCACCGGAAGGTACATCACTGGAAAACGACAAGACTTAACCAACTTCAACATTTCTTTTACCGTAAAATTTGAGTTTATTTTTATTGGATTTTGATTGATTAAATCAGTCGAATTAATCTCATTTAAATTATTGATTTTCTTCAAGAAAGCCTTTCTAATATCCGCACTTGATGAAATACCGAATAATTTTCCTTTATCCAAAATCAAGCAAAACCCGATATCTCCTTTTTCAACTTGATTAGCAATTTCAAAGGAGCTACAATTCTTAAGTTCTACAAAAGGAACTTCGTTAATTGGCGTCATAAAATCCTTTACTGCAAAAGCAGAAGCTATCGAACGGGAAGTTAAATTCAGTAATGCTTGTCCTACAGTTGCCGCATTGAAAAGGTAAGAACCCGAAACAGCGGTACTCACACCCATTGTTCGAAGAATAAAGGAAACTTCACCGTTCACTCCTCCGTCAACGTGAATAGACTTATCGGGAAACAATCTTCTGCATTGTCGGATTTTGGCAAAATTGAGAGCATCAAATTTTCCCCCTGACTGACCAGGAACGGTAGCCATAAGCAGCACAAAATCAAAATCTTGAAATGACTGTAGTTGTTCCAAAGGCGTGTTTGTGGTTAAAGCAAGTCCCTTTTTGCACGTCAAATGTTTGGGGAATCCTTGAAAACCTGATAGTTCCTCGATTTGAAGCGTTAAATACTCTACAGGATTTTGTTGAAGCAAATCGTAGAATTTTTCCGGTTTTGAAGTAATAAGGTGTAAGTCTATCGGAGTTTGGCTCCACTCTCGAATGCGTTTAATATCTTGGAAAACTTTAGGGTCATCATTACAATCAACATGCAGTAAATCAACTTGGTGATTGTCTAAATCTTTGATTATTTGTTCCAGTTCACGGTTTGAATCGCTGTAAATGGATGCAGAAATTTTCATGGAACGGGTTGATAAATGGGTTGAAAATGTCCGTCGCAAAGCACAACGGTGAAAAAGTGTTGGGTGTATTTTCGAAGGTCGGATTGCAAATTTGAAAATGCAAGCACTTCTGTAAAAGGAAAATCCTGTTTGTCAATTGAGTCATTAGCAATCAATAAGATTTTGTAAAAACCTTTTTTGCTGTATTGAAGTTTGATGGATTGTTGGATACTAGAGTCGGTTAGTTGGTTTTCAACCCAAAAATTTGCGATAGAATCCGCAAGACTGAGGTCCTCTTTTCTGTCGTAAAAAACGGTTAAATTTTCTCGCGAAACATTATATCCATGACCTTCTTGACAAGCTGATAATCCGACAATTATCAAGGAAATTGAAAGGAAAAATTGGAGGAATTTAAATCGAACGATTTGGTTCATTTTTTAAGGACAAAAAAATAGGGTAAGCTACTTCTATCGCACCGCTACAACCTCTTGCCTTTGCTACGTTCCCGTCCTGGAGGATTCAGAGGGAGCTGGTCGTAAAAGACTTACCCCACCGCAAAAGTAGAAAAATTTTCAAGTTTGCAAGGACAATTTTTGAAAAGGAGATAATGTTTTAGATTTTGTGAGTCCAAATCACTGACTCCTAGAAGTGTAAAGGTTTGCGTCTCCATCGGTTTTCATTGACTTTATTTAGTTTGATTTGAATAATTGAGCCTAATCGAAAAGTCCCTCACCACGACAGACTTCCAAGCTCGTCTTTGTCGCTAAAATTTTAAGCCGCGGCGAACCTCCTTTTCTGAGTGGACTAATAATCGGGATAAAAAAAGCCTGAATTTCTTCAGGCTCTTCAATTAATTTGTTGAATAATGATTATTTCAAAGCATCCAAGCGTTTTTTGTATTCCATTGCTTTGTCAGTGTTCTCTAATTTATAGTGAACCTTGTAAAGGATATCTAAAACTGCTTTTTCATTCGGATTTTTCTCAATGTACTTCTCTAATACTATAATGGCACGATTCAAAATAGCAGTCGCTTGTTTTTCCAATTCAGGCCCTTTAGGGTCTTTGTAATCCAATTGACCTGCTTGGAATTTCAAATCATTTGCCCAGTTAAACAAGTGAGCACCCAACTGATATTGTGCCTCTGAATAATTCGGGTCAATTGCCAATGCTTTGTTCAACGTTTCCTCTGCTCTTTCATTCTGCTTCAAATCAATTAAAGAAGTACCAAGAACGTAATACAATTGTTTATTGTTTGGATCTAAAGCAAGTGCAGCATTAAGGTATTTCTCAGCCTCAGCCATATCTCCTTTCTGCAAACAAATGTTGATTAAAGAAATTTGAACATCGATGTTTCCAGGAACTGTTTCATTAACAGCATTTGCCAATTTAAAAGCTTCATCAAATTTCTTGTCTCGAATGTAAGCATCAACAGCATTACTCAAACTCAAGGTTGCGTTAGTTAAGGCGTCTTTGTTTTCTTTCCCAATGTACTTTTGAATTTCATAAGAGCCAATAAAAGCTACAGTTGCTTGGTCAAACTTTTTATCGTTGTATAACTTAACTGCTTGTTCAAAAGTGATTGCTGCTCTTGGATTAATAAAATCTTCAACATCTTTCACGAAACCTTTCTTCGGATCTTTCATCACTTCCGCGAAACTACTTTTAACAATTTCACCGTATCCTTTCATCACGTTTTCGTCAGGCATTTTCCCTGAGGAAGACGCTTCAAAACTCGCCAATTCTATGAGCGCAAAATAAATTTGACCTTTGTAATAATGCATTTTGTAGTAATCCTTCGCGTCTGGAGTTACTTGTGCTTGATCGATGAATGATTTAGCTTCTTCCACTAATTTCTTAGAAGGCTCAACACCATTCGCCATAGGATTGTATTTTTTAATACGCATCCCTGCGTCGGTAACAAATTTGTTTTGAGCTTCAAGTACAAATGGTGCGATAACCAACCCTAAGCCTACAATCGTTTTTCTGAAGTTTGATTTCATAGTTTTTAAATAAGCGTGGTAAAATTAATTTTTATTCCTCATCGTTTTCAATTTCCGTGCCATTATCCTCTTCCGGCTCGTTATCTGTAGGTGTCAAATCTTCTGCAATTTCATTCAATCCTTCAACAACTTCTACATCTTCTTCTTCATCCTCTGTTTTAGGAACTCGAGCAATGGCAGCAATTTCGGCATTACCTTTCAGGTTAATTAAACGAACTCCTTGTGCGGCTCTACCCATTGTACGAATAGTGTCAACGTGCATTCTGATGGTCACACCCGATTTGGTAATAATCATTAAATCGTCTTCGTCAACAACGTTTTGAATAGAAAGTAACTTACCCGTTTTCTCTGTAATATTCAGCGTTTTAACTCCTTTTCCACCTCTGTTGGTAATACGATAAATTGGCTCCTTATCTTCGGGATCGTTCAAGAAGGTACGCTTACCGTAACCTTTTTCTGAAACCACTAAAATGGTTGAATACACATCCTCCACGCAAATCATACCAATTACTTCATTTCCTTCCTCTGCCAGGTTTACACCGCGAACACCAGATGCATTTCTTCCCATCGGACGAACGGCAGTTTCATTGAATCGAATGGCACGACCAGAAGAAGTTGCCAACACGATTTCGTTTGTACCGTTTGTTAATTTTGCCTCTAACAATTCATCGTTTTCACGAATTGTAATTGCATTGATACCATTTGCTCTTGGACGAGAATACGCCTCCAAGGAAGTCTTTTTAATGATTCCTTGTTTAGAACACATGATAATGTAATTGTTGTTGATGTATTCTTGATCGGTGAGGTCTTGTACTTTAACGTAAGCCTTCACTTTGTCATCACCAGGAATATTGATTAGGTTCTGAATTGCACGACCTTTTGCCAACTTATTTCCTTCAGGAATTTCATAAACTCTCATCCAGAAACAACGACCTTTTTCAGTGAAAATCAAAAGGTAGTTATGGTTTGTTGCAACAAATAAATGTTCAAGGAAATCCTTATCTCTTGTTGCAGAACCTTTGGATCCCATTCCACCGCGGTTTTGAACTTTGTATTCCGCAAGGTTTGTACGTTTGATATATCCAGCGTGTGAGATAGTCACAACCACTTCTTCGTCTGCAATCAAATCTTCCATTCGCATTTCGCTAGCAGAATATTCAATTGTTGAACGACGTGCGTCACCGTATTTGTTTTTGATTTCGTTTAATTCATCTTTGATAATCTGCATTCTGCGCGATTCATTCTCAAGAATGTCTTTTAAATCAGCAATCAACTTCATCAAGTCGTCGTATTCAGCACGCAATTTATCTTGCTCAAGACCAGTTAGTTGACGCAAACGCATATCAACAATTGCACGCGTCTGAATTTCCGAAAGTCCGAAACGTTTTGCCAAGTTATCCCGTGCCTCATCAGGACTTGCAGACTTTTTAATGATTTCAATTACCTCATCAATATTATCGGAGGCAATGATTAATCCTTCTAAAATGTGTGCTCTTTCTTCCGCTTTTCTTAATTCGTAACGTGTTCTTCTAATTACAACTTCATGACGGAATTTAACAAACTCCTCAATCAAATCGCGTAAGTTCAACAATCGTGGACGACCGTCAACCAAACAAATGTTATTTACTGAAAATGAAGTTTGTAAAGCGGTGTATTTGTATAATTTATTGAGTACCACATTCGCCATGGCATCGCGCTTGATTTCAAAAACCACACGCATACCGTTTCTATCAGACTCATCGCGTAAATCTGAAATTCCTTCAATTTTTTTGTCGTTTACAAGTTCAGCGATCTTCTTAATCATTTCTGCCTTGTTGACTTGATAAGGAATCTCGGTTACAATAATTTGTTCCCTTCCGTTTTCCTCTTCAATTTCCGCTTTACCGCGAATAACGATTCTACCTCGTCCAGTTAAAAAAGCGTCACGAACACCTTCATAACCATAAATAATTCCTCCTGTAGGGAAATCTGGTGCTTTAACAAACTCCATCAATTCCTCTCCAGTGATATCCTTATTATCTACATAAGCAATGATTCCATTTATAACCTCCGTCAAGTTGTGTGGTGCCATGTTTGTCGCCATACCAACTGCGATACCCGAAGCACCGTTCACCAATAGATTTGGAACTTTAGTAGGCATTACAGAAGGTTCCGTCAACGAGTCGTCAAAGTTTGGATTGAAATCAACCGTTTCTTTGTCTAAATCGTCCAACATCTCCTCGGAAATTTTCTTCAAACGCGCCTCTGTATAACGCATTGCCGCTGGACTGTCACCATCAACTGAACCGAAGTTACCTTGTCCGTCAACCAAAGGATAACGCAAAGACCACGGTTGAGCCATACGCACCATAGTGTCGTAAACTGAACTATCGCCATGTGGGTGATACTTACCGAGTACCTCTCCAACAATTCTTGCTGACTTTTTGTAAGGTCTATTAGAATAAACCCCTAAATCTTGCATTCCATAAAGTACCCTTCTGTGAACTGGTTTAAAACCGTCCCGAACGTCGGGAAGTGCACGTGAAACAATAACGGACATCGAATAGTCGATGTACGCTGATTTCATTTCATCTTCAATGTTAATCTGAATGATTTTTTCGCCTTCTGCCATGTAACTGGTTTTTATTTAGCTTGTGAAAATTTAAGCCTCCAAAGATAGGTAATTGAAACACGTTGGAGTCAATACTATTTTTGATTTACTAACAAATTCGCTTAATAATTTGTGAATAATTAGAAACGCTTTGCCTACATTTACTTTTATATTTGTGAACAATTCAATTAATCATAATGGAAGCAAAATTCTCCCATAGAGCAAAAGATGTAATTGCCTTCAGCAGAGAAGAAGCCGTTCGTATTGGCAATGAATTTGTCAGTGCTGAACATCTTCTACTTGGCTTTATAAAACTAGACGAAGGTGCTGGGGTTCAAATTCTTAAAGAGTTTCATATCAACCTCGAAAGTTTAAAAAAGGAACTAGAAAACATGCTCAAAAAAACAGCGGTAAGAATGATTACCAATCAAAATATTCCGCTTTTAAAACAAACTGAAAACATCATCAAACAAGCTTATTTGGAAGCGAAACAATTCAAATCTCCTATCATTGGAACAGAACATTTGTTGTTAACTATTTTGAGAAATGAAGATATTCCAGCTTGTAAGGTGTTAAATAAATATGGACTTATGTACGAAAACGCAAAAGATGAATTTGAAGCCATGAAGGACGATGAAAATCTCCCACGTGCTGAATTTCCAAGTTCAAGCGAGGAAGATGAAGGTTTTTCTGCTCAACGCAAACCAGCAGACCCGAAATCTAAAACTCCTGTGCTTGATAATTTTGGAAGAGATTTAACAAAAATGGCCGAAGCTGGAAAGCTTGATCCAATTGTTGGTCGTGAGAAAGAAATTGAACGAGTTAGCCAAATTCTTTCTCGTCGTAAAAAGAACAACCCTATTCTTATTGGAGAACCTGGAGTTGGAAAAAGTGCAATTGCAGAAGGATTGGCATTAAGAATTGTACAGCGTAAAGTTTCAAGAGTTTTGTTCAACAAACGAATCGTTAGTCTTGATTTGGCTTCTTTAGTTGCAGGCACAAAATACCGTGGGCAATTCGAGGAAAGAATGAAAGCTGTGATGCAAGAGATTGAAAAAAATCCAGATATTATTCTTTTCATCGACGAAATTCACACTATCATCGGTGCAGGTGGTGCTTCAGGTTCACTTGATGCATCCAATATGTTTAAACCTGCCTTGGCAAGAGGTGAACTCCAAGCAATTGGTGCAACAACTTTGGATGAATACCGACAATACATTGAGAAAGATGGAGCTTTAGAAAGAAGATTTCAAAAAGTTTTGGTTGAACCAACGACAATTGACGAAACCATCCAAATTCTTCACAACATTAAAGAAAGATACGAAGATCACCATTCTGTGATTTATTCACCAGAAGCTATTTCTGCATGTGTTAAATTAACAGAACGTTATATCACAGATCGACATTTGCCGGACAAAGCAATTGATGCGCTGGATGAAGTTGGCTCAAGGGTTCATATTACCAATATCAATGTTCCACAAGAAATTTTAGATATTGAAGCAGAAGTTGAAAAATTGAAAGAGTTGAAAGCTGAGGTGATTCGTTCCCAACAATATGAAAAAGCGGCTGAACTTCGTGACAACGAACGAAAATTATTAGAACAACTCGATACCGCTAAGAAAAAATGGGAAGAAGAATCTAAGAATAACAAGGTACTTATCACCGAAGAACATGTGGCGGAAGTTGTTTCCATGATGTGTGGAATTCCGGTTACTAAAGTTTCTGAATCTGAAACGGGTAAGTTGGTGAAAATGGCAGAAACTATTCGTGGGAAGGTAATTGGTCAAGATGAGGCGGTTGAAAAAGTGGTTAAAGCCATCCAAAGAAATCGCGCAGGATTAAAAGACCCAAATAAACCGATTGGTTCATTCTTTTTCCTCGGACCTACAGGAGTTGGAAAAACACAGCTTGCTAAAGTTTTAGCGAAAAACTTATTCGATTCAGAAGAAGCCTTGGTTCGAATTGATATGTCCGAATACATGGAAAAATTCTCGATCAGCCGTTTAGTTGGTGCGCCTCCAGGATATGTTGGATATGAAGAAGGTGGTCAATTAACTGAAAAAGTTAGACGTAAGCCTTATTCTATCGTTCTTTTAGATGAAATTGAAAAAGCTCACCCTGACGTTTTCAATTTATTGTTACAAGTATTGGATGACGGTCACATGACGGATGGTTTAGGTCGAAAAATCGACTTTAAAAACACGATTTTGATAATGACCTCTAACATCGGAGCAAGACAATTGGCTGATTTTGGGACAGGTGTTGGTTTTGGAACAAAAGCACAACAGGAATCGAGAGATGACAATGCAAAAGCAGTCATACAAAATGCATTGCGCAAAGCCTTTTCTCCTGAATTTTTGAATCGTGTGGACGATATGATAATGTTCAAATCCCTTGGTAAAGCTGAGATTCTTCAAATCATTGATCTTGAATTAGAAAAATTATATTTAAGAATCAACAATTTAGGTTATCAAGTAGAATTATCTGAGTCGGCAAGAGATTTCATTGTTGAAAAAGGATACGACGAGAAATTTGGTGCACGTCCTTTGAAACGAGCAATTCAAAAATACATTGAAGATCCACTTGCGGAGGAAATCATCAAAGCGAGTTTGGAAGAAGGCGATACTATTGTTTTAGGTTACGAAACTGGAAAAGATGAACTTGAAGTTACCATTCGAAAAGGAGTAAATAAAACGAGTTCAGCGGAATAAAAGTAATTGAAAGATGAAGAAGGGCGGATAAATTCTGCCCTTTTTTTGGTTAAATGAATAAAATTCACAAAGTGGAAAAACTACATCTTCGAATTGGAAGCGCACCTGACAATAACCTTGTTGTGAACCAAGAAGGAATTGATGCCCATCATTTGGAGCTATTCCGTGATGCGGAGGGTAATATTTACATCACCGATATGGATTCCAAAAACGGAACCACTATCAACGGTAAAAAATTAGTTGGCTATTCCCAATTGCATCTAGGTGATAAAGTTGTACTCGCAGGTAAAATTGTTTTCAAATGGGAAAAATACGCGCCAAAAGAGGCAGTTGAAGTTATTGAACAAAAGTCCCGTGAAATTGAAGACAAGGTTGAAGAAAAATTACAAGCTGAAAAACTCGAAAAGAACGATAAAAAGATGAATCAAAGTTTGATTGTGATTTATTCCATTGTTGCGATTCTATTGATAACACTGTTTATCTTGTTATAAGTGTAGGTTGAAGAAATAAAAAAGGCACATTTTTGAAATGTGCCTTTTTTTGCATAAACAATCGGTAAAACTATTTATGTATTATACCGAAAGCTTTTACTAATCAATCAAATCGAAGCGGAGTGAATTTTAATTTTTTCTTGTAGCTATCATAATTAAAATTTTTACGGATTCGAAAGGTTAGAATGTCCACATTGGCTCGGGAACTTTTCGGATCTGACCCTATTTATCATTTAACAAAATAGGAGTACCACTTTTTCCATCTGTAAAAATTACTTTAGCATTAGGACTCGTGATTAATTCGCGCATCATTTCAATTTGACGTAATTGAAGAATTTTATCAGAAAGTCCCTCCGAAAGAATTACTTGTGCATCTCGTGTTCCTTGAGCTTCAATTTTTTTACGTTCTGCTTCTTTTTGTTCTGCTTGAAGAATAAACTCCATTCTTTGAGCTTGCTGTTCTGCTTCAAGTTTGGCTTCAATTGCTTTTGCTAAACCGTCTGGCAATGTGATTGACTTCATTAGAACCGATTCAATTTCAAAACCTTTAGAATTTAAAATTTCATTCATCTTTTTTGAAATCTCCTTTTCAATTTTGTCACGTTCGCCACTGTGCATGTCTTTTGCATAAAACTTTGATGTTACATCAGCGGAAGCAGAACGAAAGACAGCTGTAATTACTTTGTCATAGTCCAATCCAATTTGTGTGATAATGTCTTTCGCCATCATTGGATTTATGCGATACAAGATCGAAATTTCAGAGCGAATTGTTAAACCTTCTCGTGATGGTAGGTTAATTAAAACCTCACGATTTACAGTTTGAGTGGGCAATTTTATCACCGTTGCAATAAATGGATTAAATCCAATTATACCATTTTGTTTAGGCTCTGAAAGTTGCCCGAAACGTTGTTTTACACCTACTTCTCCAGGTCGAATTACTGCACATGAAGAAATGAATCCTGCTGCAAGCGACGCATACAATATTCCATTTAAAAATCTTCTATTCATAACTTAATTTTTGTTGAAAATAAGTAATGTTAGAATACAGACTGTTAAACATGGAGCCTGAAATCCAAAAATTATCAAAGATTAACTAAACGATATACCCTGACCTTTCAGCGGAAAGTATACTAAATGTGCCCGATGAACGAGCTAAAAGTTCTCCTTTTTCATTGACTATATCGGCTTCCATGAATAGCAGCTTTTTGCCAACTTTAATAGGTTTCGAACTCGCAAATATTTTTTCGCACTCAGCGATTCCTTTGAAAAAGGAAACTTTCATTTCAAGTGTTGCCACTACCTTTTTTTGTTCGTGAACTAAGGTTAAAGCACCAACGCCCATTGTGGCATCAAGAATTGCCGCAGTACAACCTCCATGAATCGCGTTTGGTGTTGCTAGATGTTTTTTTTGAACCACTAATTTGTGATGAATTACACCAGGTTCACCATAGGAAATTTCAATTCCGAGAAGATTCCCGAAATGATTGTGCTCTATGTATTGTTCTAAAAGAGATTTCAATTAATTATTTGACTTTAAGTGAACATCCATTTGAGGGAAAGGGAAATTTAAACCAACTTTAGGGAAATCAGAATAAACTTTCTCGTTGATAGCAAAAAATACTGGATGAAAATCAGGAGTTTTAACCCAAGCTCGAGCAATGATATTCACAGATGAATTCGCCAAAGCATGTAAAGCAATCATTGGTTCAGGGTCTTTTAGAATTCGTTCGTCCTCGTTAAAATATTCAAGAATTTTTGATTTTGCCAACTCCACATCATCTCCGTAAGCAATTGAAATTATCCATTCCACTCTTCGTTTATCCGCTTTGGTGAAATTGATAATGTTACCATTAGCTGTCGGGCCATTTGGAAGAACAATTATTTTATTATCAATAGTGGATAAATAAGTATTGAAAATCTGAATTTCTGAAACTATCCCTTGAACTCCTTGAGCATCAATAAAATCCCCAACTTTAAACGGTTTTAAAACCAAAATCATGATTCCCCCTGCGAAATTGGATAAGGTTCCTGAAAATGCCATACCTATAGCTAGACCTGCCGCTCCAAGCAAGGCAATAATGGATGTCATTTGAATTCCGAGTTGAGTAATTCCTGTTACAACAACTAAAATTTTAGACGCTAAAGAGAAAAAACTAGTCAAAAAGGTAACTAAACCCGTATCTATGTCACTCTTGTTGAGCATTCTCCTAAGTCCTTTGGTTAACAGACTAGTGAACCAAAATCCTGCAACGAGTATGAGTGCTGCAATTAATAAATGTGTCCCAAATGACAGTAATATCTGATTGAATTCAGTGTAAGAAACACCGAAAATATCTTTAATCCAATTCATGTTTTTAGATTTTGTAAGAAAGTCCTGCTGATAATAGTGGACCTCCAACACCTACCTCAAGGTTAATACCTAAGTTGTAAGTAAAATAATAGCGAAAACCATAACAGATTCGCATGGAAAATGGAAACAATACGGCATCATTTCCTTTAACTAATGACTCTAATGTGCCATTTTTTGAATTTCGTAACCAACGATTATTTGTTCCTACAGCAATTCCAATATATTGGTCGGCCTCTGGAATTAAAGTGGAGAAATGAAAGTTCATACGTGCTTGTAAACGTAATCTTCTCTCATTACGCTCCCCAGTTGCTTGTATATATTGCCATTCTCCATTTTGAAAAACAGTATCATAAGCGGTGTATGTTTGATTACTAAAGTTATATATCAAATCAACTCCAACACTTACCTCATCTCTCAACATGTAACTATAACGTAAACCAGACGGAGCCATTCCACGGTATCTGACTACTTCAACATTTTGTGTTAAATCAAATAAACTAGGGAAATACCTTCCAAAATTTGGAAAACCAACGTAAGGTTCAATTACGTGATTACCATATAAAGTACCCTGAGCATTCACATGCAAACAGGAAATAAACAATAGAATGCTCAGGAACTTTTTCATTTTTTAGTTTTCCATTAATTTAATCAAATTCAATGCAGAACCAGCTTTAAACCACTCAATTTGTTGAGCATTGTAAGTGTGATTTAAACTGATGGTATGCTTAGAACCATCAGCATGGATGATTTCCAAAGTCAAAGGTTTTCCAGGTGCAAAATCTGCTAAATCAACAAAGTTGAACGTGTCGTCTTCTTGAATTAAATCATAGTCTGCTTCGTTTGCGAAAGTTAGACCCAACATACCTTGTTTTTTCAAGTTGGTTTCGTGGATTCTTGCAAAAGATTTCACAATCACTGCTCTCACTCCCAAGTGACGTGGTTCCATTGCTGCATGCTCACGAGATGAGCCTTCACCATAGTTATGATCTCCAACAACGATAGTAGGAACTCCAGCTGCTTTGTATGCACGTTGAACTTGAGGAACTTCACCGTATGCACCAGTTAATTGGTTTTTCACTTCATTCGCTTTTCCGTTGAATGCGTTTTCTGCTCCGATTAACATATTGTTTGAAATGTTATCCAAGTGTCCTCTGTAACGCAACCAAGGACCCGCCATCGAAATGTGGTCAGTTGTACATTTACCTTTGGCTTTGATTAACAATTTCGCGTTTTCAATATTTTTTCCGTCCCAAATTGGGAAGTTTTCTAACAATTGTAAACGAGAAGAATCTGGTGCAACAATAACTTCAACACTACTTCCGTCCTCTGCGGGCGCTTGGTATCCGTTGTCTTCCACAGCGAAACCTTTAGTTGGCAACTCGTCACCAACTGGAGGCATCAATTTAACTTGCTCACCTTTATCATTCGTCAATGTATCAGTAAGTGGATTAAAGCCCAAATCACCAGCAATTGCTAAAGCCGCCACCATTTCAGGAGAAGTTACAAATGCGTGGGTGTTTGGATTACCATCTGCTCTTTTTGAGAAGTTTCTATTGAATGAGTGAACGATGGTATTTTTTTCTTGTTTATCCGCACCTTCACGATCCCATTGTCCGATACAAGGTCCACAAGCGTTGGTAAAGATTTTGGTTCCCATTTTTTCGAAATCAGCCAAAATTCCGTCTCTGTCGGCAGTGTACCGAACTTGTTCAGAACCTGGGTTGATACCGAATTCAGCTTTTGGAGTGATTCCGTGAGCAACCGCTTGTTTCACGATTGAAGCTGCACGCGATAAATCCTCGTATGAAGAGTTCGTACATGAACCAATCAATCCCCATTCAACTTTCATTGGCCATCCGTTTGCCTCAGCATCTGCACGCATTTTAGAAACAGGCGTACCTCTATCTGGAGTAAATGGACCGTTGATATGTGGCTCTAATTCACTTAAATTAATTTCAATTAATTGATCGAAGTAATCAGCTGGATTTGCGTAAACTTCTGGGTCAGCTGTAAGGTGTTCAGCAATTGCATCCGCAGCCTTAACCACTTCCTCACGTCCTGTTGCGTTCAAATAACGACGCATAGATTCATCGTAACCGAAAGTTGAAGTTGTTGCACCGATTTCAGCACCCATATTACAAATTGTGCCTTTTCCAGTACAAGAAAGTGAAATTGCACCGTCACCAAAATACTCAACAATAGCACCAGTTCCACCTTTAACAGTAAGAATATCAGCAACTTTCAAGATTACGTCTTTCGCGGAAGTCCAACCGTTTAATTTTCCGGTAAGTTTAACACCTATCAATTTTGGAAATTTCAATTCCCAAGCCATTCCTGCCATAACGTCAACAGCGTCAGCACCACCAACACCGATTGCCACCATTCCAAGACCACCAGCATTTACCGTATGTGAATCTGTTCCGATCATCATTCCTCCTGGGAAAGCGTAGTTTTCTAAAACAACTTGGTGAATGATACCCGCTCCTGGTTTCCAAAAACCAATACCATATTTGTTGGAAATGGATGAAAGAAAGTTAAAAACCTCGTTGTTTTGGTTCAATGACTCTTGCAAATCTTTACTTGCACCCAATTTCGCTTGGATAAGGTGGTCAGCATGAACAGTTGAAGGAACAGCTACTTTTTTCTTTCCAGCTTGCATGAATTGTAACAAAGCCATTTGAGCTGTTGCATCTTGCATTGCTACTCTGTCTGGCGCAAAGTCCACGTAGGATTTTCCACGAGAGTAAGCCTCGGTTGCGTTACCTTCCCAAAGGTGTGCGTAAAGAATTTTTTCAGACAAGGTAAGTGGTTTACCCACTACTTTTCTCGCTGCAGCAATACGCTCGGGGTAACGTGCGTACACTTGTTTAATCATGTCAAGATCGAAAACCTTCATACTGTTTTGTTAATGTGTTAATAATGCGTCGCGAATTTAGTTATTTAGAAAATTGAAAAAACCAAACACGGAATTAAAGTGAAAAATTGTGTTTTTTGACTCCATTTGGAGTTAAGTGAATGGGCATAATTTTACCTGATTAACCATGTAATCAAATTAATTTATTGTCCTTCGACGTTTTAATTCCTTTTGGATTAAGGATAATTCTCTACCAGTTTGGCCGGCAACAGAAGTATTCTCATCCGCTCGACGAAGTAGGTAGGGCATCACCTCACGAACAGGACCAAAAGGAACATATTTTGCCACGTTGAAATTGGCATTCGATAGGTTGTAGGAAATATGATCACTCATGCCCAATAGTTGAGCGAAATAAAAATGTGGGTGCTTGGAGTCTATTTGGCGCTTTTCCAATAATTCGGTAAGTAGAAGGGAACTTTTCTCATTGTGTGTCCCAGCGCATAATGCGAAATGATGATGATTTTGAACGATAAATTTCAACGCACTGTCATAGTCCCAATCACAAGATTCTTTGTTCGGTTGAATAGGGGAGAGGTAGCCTTTTTGTTCTGCTCGTTCGCGTTCTTTTTCCATGTAAGCACCACGTACTAATTTCACCCCGTAAACAATTCCATGTTCTTTGGCAAGCTCTAATTGTTGCTTCAAAAACTCCAATCTATCGTGACGATACATTTGTAAAGTATTGTAAACGATCGGTTTTTCTTTGTTGTATTTTAGCATTGCCTCAAAAGTCCAGCGGTCGATAGCATCTTGAATCCAAGTTTCCTCAGCGTCAATGAATAAAGGTACATTGGCTTCAAAAGCTGCTTTGGCTATTCTATCAATTCTATTTTCAATTAGTTTGATTTCCTGCTCCGTTTTTTCACCAACTTCTTGATTATTTGCAGCTTTTTCAATCACTTCAAATCTTCCAATACCTGTGACTTTGAACACTGCAAAAGGAATATTTGGGTCGTTTTTGGCGCGTTCAATGGTTGAAATGATGATGTCAACGGTTTTGTCAAAATCCTCATCGCTAGTTTTTCCTTCAACCGAATAATCGAGAATTGTACCAACATTAAATTTTCCGAGATTGGCAATAGTTTCACTACATTCAGCTATGCTTTCTCCACCACAAAACTGTCGAAAAATCGTGGCTTTCACAGGTTTAGAAATAGGAAGTCTGAGTTGAAGAGCAATATTTGTAAGTGTTTTTCCGATTTTGACAACAGTAGGATTTGCAATGATTTTGAAAAGCCAATAAGCTCGTTTTAAATCCTTGTCGCTCTTACTTTGAAAAGCGATTTTGGTGTTGTCGAAAGAAATCATGCGCCAAAATTAATTTCTTTTAGAAAAGTACATTGAAAGTTCAGCAAATCTCACGAGGAAGTAATTTTCTCAAAACATAGGTTACCTTATTTTAATGAGAAATGATAGCACTCAAAAATTTTATGTCTTTTCAACCTCTTCAAAACCCTATCTTTGCGGCAAAATTTCATAAATGCTCAACGTCAATAATTTATCCTTGCAGTTCGGAAAGCGTGTTCTTTTCGACGAGGTAAATGTCAAATTTGTTAACGGCAACTGTTACGGTGTAATTGGTGCGAACGGTGCCGGAAAATCTACTTTCCTAAAAATCTTAACAGGGGATCAAGACCCAACTACTGGTCGAATTGAACTTGAACCAGGTAAAAGAATGGCCGTTCTTAAGCAAAATCACTTCGAATTTGATAAGAATGAAGTTTTGCAAACGGTGATTATGGGGCATAAACGCTTGTATGAAATCATGGTTGAAAAGGATGCACTTTATGCTAAACCTGATTTCTCGGATGAAGACGGAATGCGTACAGCTGAACTTGAAGGAGAATTTGCCGACTTAGAAGGTTGGAATGCTGAAACGGATGCAGCAACGCTTTTAAGTAATTTGGGAATTGATGAATCCAAGCATTACATGTTGATGGAAGAATTGCCTGGAGACCAAAAAGTTAGGGTGCTTCTCGCTCAAGCCTTATTTGGAAATCCTGACGTGCTAATTTTGGATGAGCCTACCAATGACCTCGACCTGAAAACCATTGGTTGGTTGGAAGATTTCTTGATGGACTTTAGAAATACGGTGATTGTTGTTTCCCACGACCGTCACTTTTTAGATACGGTTTGTACCCACATTTGCGATATCGACTTCGGGAAAATAAACTTGTTTACGGGTAATTATTCGTTCTGGTATCAATCTTCACAACTTGCTGCACGTCAGCGTTCTGACAAAAACAAAAAAGCGGAAGAGAAGAAGAAAGAACTCATGGAATTCATTGCGCGTTTCTCTGCAAATGCTGCAAAATCCAAGCAAGCAACAAGCCGTAGAAAGATGTTGGATAACCTTGATATTGAAGAAATTAAACCTTCTTCAAGACGTTATCCGGGAATTACCTTTCACCAAGATCGCGATGCAGGAAACCAGATTTTGTCTATCAACAATCTTTCGGCACATTCATCGGACAATGAATTGTTATTCAGTGGTTTAAATATTGTAGTTAACAAAGGCGATAAAATTGCTTTCATTTCCAAAAATGCGGTTGCAATGACTGCTTTATTTCAAATTTTGAATAAAGAAATGAGACCAAGCACAGGTGAATTTACCTATGGAACAACAATCACAACTGCTTATTTACCAAACGATAACCACCATTATTTCCAAGATAAAATTTCACTCATTGACTGGTTGCGTCAATATGCGCAAACGGAAGAAGAAAGAGAAGAAGTTTATTTAAGAACTTTCTTAGGACGTATGCTTTTTACCGGCGAGGAAGCTCAAAAACATGCTTGTGTCTTGTCGGGAGGAGAAAAAGTAAGGTGTATGTTATCCAAAATGATGTTAGCAAAAGGAAATCTATTGATGATGGATGAACCGACTAACCACCTCGACCTTGAATCAATTACGGCTTTGAACAATGCGATGAGAGATTTTCAAGGCACCATTCTCTTTACCTCTCATGACCACGAATTAGTGAATACGGTTGCGAATCGAATTATTGAATTGACACCTAATGGAATTATTGACAAAATGATGCCTTATGATGAATATTTGGCAGACGCAAAAGTAGCTTCCATTCAACAAGAACTTTACGCTTAAATGATTGAATATAAGCTTTCTTGGGATTCGCCTCACAGACATTATATTGATATTGAAGTTCGTTTTCCTGTTCTTCAAGAATTGGAAACAGTTCATCTTTCTCGTTGGCGACCGGGACGTTATGAATTAGGGAATTTCGCGAAGAATATACGCGATTTCAAAGTTTTTGACGAAAATGGAAATTCGCTTGATTATCACAAGGTGAACAAGGACTCGTGGCGAGTAAAAAATAACCAGAATAAGTTTTTGGTAGTTAAGTATAGTTATTACGCCAATGAATTAAATGCAGGTTCTACTTATTTGGATGATAGACTCTTGTACGTTAATCCAGTGAATTGTTTTGCATTTACGGCAACAACTTCTGATTTAGCTTGTAAGGTAAGTTGGGAAAAGAAAGAAGGTTGGGAATTGGCAGTTGGAGCAAAACACGAAGCAAACTCTTTTGAAGTTGCAAATTATGATGAACTTGCGGATACACCTTTTCTTTATTCCCCTGATTTAAATAAGATTACCCTTATTGTTCAAAGCAAAAAATTCCACATCTGCTTCAATGGAATAACAGAAATACCCGAAAAAGTAGAGGAAGATTTTTCGAAATTCATTGAAAGACAACTTCTTGATTTTGATACATTTCCAGTTGATGAATTTTACTTTTTGATTTTTGCCTTACCCGAAACCGCTTATCACGGTGTTGAACATACCACTTCAACCGTCATTACTTTGGGACCAAAAACTGAAATTTTTGAAAGTCTTTACACGGAATTGTTGGGAGTTTCCTCACATGAACTTTATCACGTTTGGAATGTCAAAACCATCAAACCAATTGACCTTACACCAATTGATTACAAATCCGAAAATTACAGTCGTTTCGGGTGGATATACGAAGGAATCACTACTTATCTCGGAGATTGGTATTTGATGACATCGGGAGTTTTTTCTTTGGAGGAATATTTGGAAGAATTGAGTAAACAATTTCAAAGGCATCTTGATAACGAAGGACGTTTCCATTATTCTGTTGCCGATTCATCTTTCGATACGTGGTTGGATGGCTATGTTTTGGGTGCGCCGGGAAGAAAAGTTTCCATTTATGTTGAAGGTTGTCTCTTAGCATTTTATCTCGATGTGATGCTACGGAAAAGCACAAAAAATGAGGTGAGTTTAATTGACTTCATGAGGGAATTACATCGGTTGTCTCTGCACAATGAAATCGGTTATCAATTGGATGATATTCAAGGAATTTTATCGTTTTGGTTGACTAATGAGCAAATCGAAAATTTCATTGATTATGTTCATCAACCTACTGATTTACTGAGAATTTTACCTGAATCATTAGCTTTTTTAGGTCTTGAAATGCAATTTTTTACCCATGATGATATGCTTCAAAGATTGTTGGGAATTAAAGTTCTTCCGAAGGGTAAGCGATGGTTGATTACTTCTGTAAAATCAGGAAGTGCTGCGGACTTGGCGGGAATTGGTGAAGAGGATGAAATTGCGGTTATTAACGGAGTAGAAGTTGGAAATTTTAACCCAGAGGACGAACCAGAAAATTTCAACATAGAACTTTACCGAAAAGGAAGGAAAATGAGTTTCGAAGTTCTATCCAATTATGCTACTGGTTATCACCAAATTGACATCGTTCCGGACGAAAGTTTGGATTTCGAACCAGAAACAAACCGTTCCGCTTGGATGGGACGAAAATAAAATCAACCAATTGAATTATTATATGTCAAAGTCCAAATGAATAATTGTCAGTTATGGTTTCAAAAACTGTCACAATGTCCCAAAATTTGGATTGGCAACATCTTTGACCTTTCGCGAAAACTAAAAAATAAGCTTATGTCCACCGAAAATAACAACGAAATGAACGAGCAAGATCAAGTTACACAAGATGAAAACTTGAATCAAACCGAAGAACAACAAGCTGAAAACACAGCTGAAAATCAAACTACTGAACTTTCCTGGGAAGAAAAACACGCAGAGTTGAACGACAAGTTTTTAAGGCTTTACGCGGAGTTTGACAATTTTAGACGTCGTACCAACAAAGAAAGATTGGACTTAATCGCGAATGCAAATGCTTCTTTGTTAAAAGATTTACTCCCAGTTGTTGACGATTTTGAACGTGCCTTGACTAACAACGAAAAAGTGGAAGATCCAGCGGTTTTGAAAGAAGGATTTTTATTAATCAACAACAAGTTCCGTTCGATTTTGGAAAGCAAAGGGTTGAAAGTAATGGACGCCAAAGGACAACCATTTGATAGTGAATTACACGAGGCAATTGCAAATATTCCTGTAGAAGATGAGGCAATGAAAGGAAATGTAATCGACGATGTGGAAAAAGGCTACACCCTAAACGAGAAGGTAATTCGTTATGCAAAAGTGGTTGTAGGACAATAAATTATTAATTGAAATGAGTCAAAAAAGAGATTATTACGAAGTACTCGGTGTGGCGAAAAATGCCGACGAATCGGAAATCAAAAAAGCATACCGTAAACTTGCGATTGCCTACCACCCCGACAAAAATCCTGGTGACGCAGCTGCTGAAGAAAAGTTCAAAGAAGCTGCTGAAGCTTATGAAGTTTTGAGCAATGCGGACAAGCGTGCGCAATACGACCGTTTTGGTCATCAAGGAATGGGGCAAGGTGGATTTGGTGGTGGAATGAATATGGACGACATTTTCTCCCAATTTGGGGATGTGTTCGGAAGTGCATTTGGAGGTAGTTTTGGTGGAAGTCGTGGTGGGTCGAGAGTTGTTCGAGGAACCAACCTTCGCGTGAAAATGAAACTGACTTTAGAAGAAATTGCCGAAGGAGTTAAAAAGAAAATCAAGGTCAATAAATTGGTGAATGCAGAAGGGGTGACCTTTAAAACGTGTACAACTTGTAACGGAACAGGTCGTATCACCCGAATGGCACAAACTTTCCTTGGAAATATGCAAACGCAATCGGCTTGTCATGTTTGTCAAGGTGCAGGAAAAGTAATTGACAAAAAGCCTTCAGACGCAGATGCTCAAGGTTTGAAACGTCAAGAAGAAGTTATCGAAATTGAAATTCCAGCAGGTGTTGAAGAAGGAATGCAGCTGAGTGTAAGAGGTAAAGGAAACGCTGGACCTTTCGGTGGTGTTCCAGGAGATTTAATCGTTGTGATTGAAGAAACCGAACACGCTGAACTGAG